>LHCFI01400__coassemble_17898_pt1 | contig 2046 bp, 2 predicted proteins | sample LHCFI01400__metabat2_low_PE_018 | metagenome-assembled genome bin LHCFI01400 | reverse complement strand
TTACAGCGAGAAGTGTAACCGACTATCTGAGAAAACTGAAAGAAGAAGGAAAGCTTGTCATTATTTCTACCCATATCATGTCCGAAGCAGAAAAGCTCTGCGACCGGATCGGGATTATTATTGACGGGAAAAAGAGAGCAGAGGGAACGCTTGCCGAAATTCTGGAGGAGACAGGTACTCACGATCTGGAAGATGCTTTCTTCGAATACTTTAAAAGTGTAAAGGGGGAAGCGTAAGATGAAAACGATATACAAAAAAGAACTTGCACGTATTTTCAAAGATAAAAAAATGATCTTTTCGGTCTTTCTGCTTCCTGTCCTGATCATGGTAGGAATTATGGCACTTGTGGGAAATCTTGCAACACGTCAGGCAGAGGATATCCAGAGCCATAAGTCGATTGTATACATGATCAATAAGCCGGACAGTTTCAGCGCATTTCTGGAAGCTGCTGATCTGAATATGGAGGTCAATACCATAAAAACAGACAGTGAAAGAGAAAATGTTATGGATCTTCTGCGGAACGGAGATGCGGATCTCCTGATTGAATTCCCGGAGAATTTTGATTCCATAATTCAGGAATATCAGACAGGAGATGAAGTGCCGCAGATCAAGACGTATTACAATCCGTCCGAGGATTATTCTGCCAGTGCTTATGAACTGATTTCCAATCAGACGCTGGAAGCATACCGTCAGACCTTGCTGTCCCAGAGAGTGGCAGATATGAACGGGCTTCAGATCTTTACTGTCAACAGCGACAATAAAGATATGATTGTTCAGGATGATCAGAAAGCAAGCGGCAAAGCACTCGGTATGATGCTCCCGTATTTCATCACAATTCTGCTCTTTGCAGGGGCGATGGGAATCGGAACTGACATGATTGCCGGAGAAAAGGAGAGAGGAACGATGGCGAGTCTTCTCGTGACTCCGGTCAAGAGAAAATCCATTGTACTCGGAAAAGTATTTGCACTGATGACGATTTCCGGAGTCTCTTCGGTTATCTACATTGTCGTGATGGGTGCGACATTCCCGAAGATTCTGGGCGGAGACAGCGGGCTGGACATTGAGATTACACCGGAACAGATTGCCATGATCGGTGTACTTCTGGTGGCAATTTCGTTCCTTTACTCGGCGATTGTCATTCTGATCTCTGTGTTTGCGAGAGATCTGAAGGAGGCAAGCACCTACATTACTCCGGCATACATGGTAGTGCTGGTAATTGGAATGATGACCATGTTCACGACAAGCGAGGCCGGAATGAAAGATTATCTGATACCATTTTATAATACTGCGCTCGCTTTAAAAGGGATTCTGACATCGGAAGTGACGATGGCACAGTACGGTGTGACTCTTGTTATGACATTAGTGCTTGGCGGCATTTTGACGGCAGTGATCGCAAAAGCATTTGAAAGTGAAAAAGTAATGAATCTGTAATAGATTTTGATATGTAGCAAAAGAAGAATGGACGCATATGCTGGTGATAAGACCGGTGTATGCGTCTTTTTTGTCCGAAAAGGCGATAGACGTTCTGCGCCGCAGGATTCCGGGTAACGGGAGGGAAATAAAATGAGGCTTTGTGATCTGAGAGAAAAAGAGGTCATCAACACAGTGAACTGCAGACGCCTTGGCTGTGTGGCAGATCTGGTGGTGGATATGAAAAAAGGCTGTGTCCAGGCGATTGTTGTACCGGGTCCTGGAAGACTGGGAGGCCTGTTTGGATATGACAGTGAATATGTGATTCCATTTGAATGTATCTGCAAAGTGGGGCCGGATATCATACTGGTTGATATCTGTGAGGAAAAATTCCTGTGTGAGTGCAGATAAAACGGAGAATATGTTGACCGCCTAAAATGGTAATGGTATACTGATACCAGATTTTGGAGAAAGGATGGTACATGAGATGAAATGTCCATACTGCGGCAATCCGGATACAAGAGTGATTGATTCCCGCCCTGCTGAGGATGGATCTTCAATACGCAGGCGACGCTCCTGCGATTCCTGTGGAAAGCGGTTTACGACCTACGAGAAAGTAGAGACAATCCCTCTGAT
>LHCFI01400__coassemble_9026_pt1 | contig 3381 bp, 5 predicted proteins | sample LHCFI01400__metabat2_low_PE_018 | metagenome-assembled genome bin LHCFI01400 | reverse complement strand
GCTTCTTCCAGAACTTCCTCAAGGAAGCCGGTATTCTGGAAAAACTGGAAGAGCTTGGTGTTCAGGAAGGCGACACAATCCGGATGTACGGACTGAGTTTTGAGTATTTTAAATAGAAATTAAGCAGAAAATAGAAAGGAATATACACATGACGTCAAAGCAGAGAGCATATTTGAAAAGTCTTGCCATGACTATGGATCCGATTCTTCAGATCGGAAAATTCAGCATGACGCCGGAACTGACAGGTGCTGTACAGGAAGCGCTGGAAGCAAGAGAGCTGATCAAGATAAATGTTCTGAAGAACTGTGCAGATGATCCGCGTGAAATCGCGGAAATGCTTGCTGAGCGCACCCATTCTCAGGTAGTGCAGGTTATCGGCAAAAAGATCGTCCTTTACAAAGAGGGCAAAAAAGAGAGAAAAAAAATCGAACTTCCGAGGTAGCCAGATGAAGACAGGAATCATGGGAGGGACCTTTAATCCTATTCATAACGGACATCTGATTCTTGCCGGACATGTGATGGAAGAGTTCGGTCTGGGCGAAATCTGGTTTATGCCAAACGGCAATCCACCGCACAAGCAGCCGGAAAAGACCGGAGCAGGAATGGAAGACCGGCTGGAAATGGTAAAGCTTGCAATCAGCGGAAAGCCGCATTTTTCCCTTCAGCCTTATGAAGTGGAAAAGGATACGGTTTCCTATTCCTATGAAACAATGGAATATTTCAAAGACGCTTTCCCGGAGAGGGAGTTCTTCTATATTGTAGGGGCAGATTCCCTTTTTCAGATGGAAACATGGCGGCATCCGGACCGGTTTTTACATTCCTGTTCCATTATTGCCGCAAAGCGCGATTTAAGTGAGACAGATGCAGCCATGGAGGCTCAGATCCGGCATCTGGAAAACACATACGAAACGACGATTCTGTTTTCCCATTCTCCGGTATTTGAAGTGTCATCCAGTGAAATCCGTGAGATGGTAGAAGAGGGAAAGGACATCAGCCGGCTTGTTCCGTCTGATGTAGCTTCCTATATTTCTGACCATCGTCTATACAGGGAGGAATAGAAGATGAGCAATGCAATCCATAAGATGCGTAAAAAAGTGAAAAAATACCTGGATCAGGACAGATATGAGCACACGCTTGGCGTGATGTATCTGTGTGCATCCCTGGCCATGCGTTACAATGAAGACATTAACGAGGCCATGATCGCAGGTCTCCTTCACGACTGTGCCAAATGTATCCCGTCCAAAAAGAAAATCCGGCTCTGTGAGAAATACCATTTATCGATTTCAGAAAGCGAGCGTCAGAATCCGAGTCTGCTTCACGCAAAGCTTGGCGCCTACCTGGCAGCAACGAAATATCATGTCCGGGATCAGCGGATTCTGGATGCGATCATCTGCCATACGACCGGAAAGCCGAAGATGACCATGCTGGATAAGATTCTTTATATCGCGGACTATATCGAGCCGGGAAGAAAAGAGGCACCGAATCTTCCGGAAGTCAGAAAACTGGCTTTTCAGGATATTGACGCCTGCCTTTATCTGATTCTGAAGGATTCCCTTGCCTACCTTCACACACGGAATCTGGCTATTGACCCTATGACAGAGAAGACATATTTATACTATAAAAACTATCTGAACAAATAATCAAAACAGGAGGAAGATGGATGAGCAACGCATTAGAAACATCAAAAAAGATGGCAGCCGCTGCCTGCCGTGCGCTGGACAGTAAAAAAGGCGAAGATATCCGGGTCATTGATATCTCGGAAATCAGTGTACTGGCCGATTATTTCATCATTGCAAACGGAAACAGCAACAGTCAGGTACAGGCTCTTGTAGATAACGTTGAGGAAGAGCTTGCAAAAGAAGGATATACCGTAAGACAGCGGGAAGGCTATGGCCTTGGGAACTGGGTGCTGCTCGATTTCGGAGATATTATCGTCCATGTATTTGATAAAGAAAACCGTCTTTTCTACGATCTGGAACGTATCTGGAAAGATGGAAAGACGATCTCCATGGAAGATCTGGAAAAGTAAATCCTGACAGGAGATGAAGAAAAGGCTGCGAACCTCAGGTGCTCGCAGCCTTTTGTAATATCAATATCCTTATCTCATAAATCTCAGCAGGCCGATCATCTTTCCGAGAATCGTAACTTCATCAACAATGATCGGATCCATGGCGTCATTCTCCGGCTGAAGCCGGTAGTGTCCGTCCTCTTTGAAAAACCGTTTCACTGTAGCCCCGTCCTCTACAAGGGCAACGACAATCTCGCCATTTTCCGCAGTCGGTCTCTGCTCAACTAAAATATAATCCCCGTCAAGAATTCCGACATTCACCATACTGTCACCGCGCACACGAAGGAGAAATGTCTGATTGTTTGGAAGGCGCTCTACCGGAATCGGGAAATAGTCTTCAATATTCTGCTCTGCCAGAAGCGGCTCTCCTGCAGCTACACGTCCGATAATCGGCACCTGTGCCATCTCGCGGCGTGTCAGATTAAACGACTCGTCCAGAATCTCGATCGCACGCGGCTTCGTCGGGTCTCTCCGGATGTACCCGTTCTTCTCCAGCGTCTCAAGATGAGAGTGGACAGAAGAAGTAGATTTCAAATGTACTGCTTCGCAGATTTCACGCACTGCCGGCGGAAATCCTCTTTCTAAAATCTGTGCTTTTATATATTCAAGAATCTCGGATTGCTTTTCTGTAATATTTCCGTTACCCATGGAATGTCCTCCTGCTTTTAATGTCTCTGTCAGACTACATACTTTTTTTCTATTTTATCACAGCAAGGTATAAAAGGCAAACAAATGTTTAGAAAATATGTTCGATCTGATTCTTTTTTGTAAAAAAATAAGTGAATAAATATCTTGACTTCTATCTACCTTGTTATATAATGTAGATAAGAACCTTATTATACAAGGTAGAATGGAGGGAACGTTATGTTAAAAAAGAATGAGAAAAAAGGACTGATCATTTATTTGGGAACAGTATTTGGTATCACTTTGTTGATGGGCTTTCTGGTGAGAGCAGCTTTCCGAAACAATCAACCCGTTAGCATTTATGCCGGTGTACAGATGCTGTATCCTGCGATGGGAGTGATCATTGCAGTATTTTTCACACGCAAAGACCTTTTTCAGAAAATGAAACGCATTTACTGGACTTATCTGATCGCTGGAGTTGTCTGTATCCTCGCCCTTATACTTTACACCTTTTCCGGCAGTTCACTTTCAACCACGATGATATCTATTGCTGTAACAATCGGTGCGTTACTGATGTTTGTATGGATTTTTTTGATGGACAGTCCAACAAGAAATGCCTCTGGATTTGGTCTTGGCAATAAAAATGTGCGAACTTTTATAAAATATGTGCTTCTGTTTTTGGCTTTTCA
>LHCFI01400__coassemble_6535_pt1 | contig 4325 bp, 6 predicted proteins | sample LHCFI01400__metabat2_low_PE_018 | metagenome-assembled genome bin LHCFI01400 | reverse complement strand
GATCCGGGATCTGGTAAAGAAGCAGAAAGAGGCAGGATATCATGTGATTACAGATGGAGAATTCCGCCGATCCACATGGCATCTGGACTTTATGTGGGGATTTGAGGGAGTGGCTCATAAAAAGACAGAACAGGGCATCGCTTTTCAGGGAGAAGATGCAATGCTCGATGATACCTGGCTGACCGGAAAAATCCGGGTGGGCACACATCCGTTTGTAGAGCATTTCCGGTTTGTCAAAGCGCTGGAAGATGAGCATACCGTGGCAAAACAGACGATTCCGGCACCGGCCCAGTTTTTTGCCCAGATGCTGATTCCGGGAAATCTGGAACAGACAAGAAAGGTTTATAAGACGGACGAGGAACTGATGGAGGATATCGCAGAAGGTTACCGGAAAGTGATCAGGGATCTGTATGATGCGGGATGCCGGAATCTTCAGTTTGACGACTGTACCTGGGGACTTCTTGTGGCGGAAGGATTTGCCGGAAGCAGGGAAGAAATCCAGGAAAGTGCAGAGAAATTTGTAAAAGTCAACAATCTGGCCATCCAGAATCAGCCGGAGGATCTGGTGATTACAACACATGTCTGCAGGGGGAATTATCATTCCGCATACTTCAGCAGCGGAGCTTACGATCCGATTTCAAAACCGCTGTTCGGAGAAGAACAGGTAGACGCATTCTATCTGGAATATGACGATGAGCGTTCCGGAAGCTTTGCACCGCTTGCGGAAGTGACCGGAGAGAAAAAGGTAGTACTTGGATTGATTACAACAAAGTCACCGGTTCTGGAAGAGAAAGAAGAAGTGAAAAAACGGATTTATGAGGCGGCAAAATACATTCCCCTTGACCGGCTGTATTTAAGCCCGCAGTGTGGATTCGCTTCCTGCGAGATCGGGAATAAGCTGACTGAGGAAGAACAGTGGGCAAAACTTGCGCTTGTAAAAGAGATCGCGGAAGAAGTATGGGGGTAAAAAAAGAAAAAACAGGGTCTGTTTTGGGACAGGCTCTGTTTTTTTATGCATGAAGATTGTTTCTCATGACAGATCTTTTCGGTAGACTCTGGACATGACACCAACAGCATTTTCCATCATCTGATAAAAGGAATATCCGTATGTTTCATACAGCCCGGTTTCTCCGGTAGCGATGAACACTTCTCCTGCGCCGTCCTCTTTTGCAGTCCTGCACGCATGATCCAGAAGAAGTCCCATATACCGGTGGCCTCTGTACTGCGGGAAGGTATAGACAAATCCGATCCAGGGACCAAGGTCTGTATTTTTGATGTCATCGATGTCTGATAAGGTGCAGAATGAGACCAGCTTTTTGCCTTCTGTCAGAAGAAAAAGTCTCACATGATTACCGCAGAATTCATGGATCTCATTCTTGCTCAACAGTTCATAGAGAAACTGACCTGCGCTCCAGTCGCTTTGCCGGATTTCCTCAAGCCAGTGTGCCTGATATTTTGTGCTGAAATATTCTTTGATTTCCATTGTTCCCTCCTGATCTCCGCCTGTTTTTTTCTATTTTACAAGGAGTCAGAGAAAAAAGAAAGAGATATGGAAGAAAATGAGAAACGGAATGTTTCCTTGCTTTTCTTAAAAGCCCTGATATGATACACTGATAGCAGAAATGACAGAGAAGAGGAGGGAACGTCAATGGGAAATCAATCTGCACAGAGCTGTAGCAGCTGTGCTTACTATATTTATGATGAAGAGTATGACGAATATGTCTGTGATGCCGCGATGGATGAAGACGATTATGTCCGGCTGCGTATGGAGCCGCATTATTCCTGTCCGTATTATCGGAACGGGGATGAATACCGGGTTGTGCGAAAGCAGATGTAAAGAAAGAGACCGTAAAAGATGACAAAAGGAGAAAACGAAAGGGGACGGTTATGAAAAGAAAAGTACAGGAATATTTTTTCTATTTTATGCTTTATTCTATGATTGGATGGATTTATGAGGTGTTTTTGGAAGTCGTTGTGTACCGCTGGGGCTTCTCCAACAGAGGAGTGCTGTTTGGCCCGTATTGTGTGATCTACGGCTTCGGAGCACTGATTTTGATTTTTACACTGGGAGGTCTTCAGAAAAAGAAGATTTATCTGGGGAAGATTCTGGTGACGCCGCTTCTGGTATTTGTGGGAATTGTTGTGATTACCACGGTGGTAGAATTGATCGGAAGTTATATTATGGAATTTACTTCCGGCGGCTGGATGTGGGATTATACCCGGTTTGCCTTTAACTTTCAGGGGCGGATCGCGCTGAATCCAAGTATCCGTTTTGGTATTGGAGGAATGATTTTTCTGTATGTGCTGCAGCCGCTGTTTGTCAGGCTGACAAAGAAAATTCCGGAGAAGGCATTTTCTGTGCTGACCGGAGTTCTGGCAGTGCTGTTTATCATCGATGTTGCGGCATTGATTTTACAATAAGTTCGAGGTGAAAACGATGGAAATGTTGAAAATCAGAAAAGAGGAAAAACAGGACTATAAAGAGGTGGAAAATCTGATCCGGAAAGCATTCTGGAATGTGTATGTTCCGGGATGCTCGGAGCATTATGTGGCACATGAACTCAGAGCTCATGAGGACTTTGTGCCGGAACTGGATCTGGTTGCCGAGCTGGACGGCCGGATCGTGGCAAATGTCATGTATACGATTGCAAGGCTGACAGATGAATCGGGCGAGGAAAAGAAAGTGCTGACATTCGGCCCGCTCAGTGTCCTTCCTGAGTACCAGAGAAAAGGAATCGGGAAACAGCTCCTGGAAGCTTCCTTTGAGATTGCGGAAAAAATGGGCTATGATGTGATTGTCATTATGGGAGATCCGAATAATTACGTGGCTCGTGGATTTAAGAGCTGTAAACGGTTTTCTGTCTGTCTGGAAGGCGGGATCTTCCCGACCGGAATGATGGTAAAAGAGTTAAAACCGGGAGTGCTGGATGGAAGAACATGGTACTACAGAGAAAGTCCGGCTTTTGAAATTGATATGGATAAATTTGAAGAGTTCGACCGGATGTTTGAACTAAAAGAGAAAAAAGTTCAGCCAATCCAGGAGGCATTTTATATAATCAGTAATTCTACCCTAAACTAACTGATCCGGCACAGGAAGGTGAGAGCTATGAATATCACAGAACAGGTGAAACAGGTGCTTTATGAACAGGGAGCAGCGCTGGTCGGAATCGGGGATATGCGCCCGGTTCAGGTGTGCCGTTTTCCGGCAGGGATTTCAGTTGCGGTTCCCATCCCGAAGCATGTCATTGAGGATTTAAAAACAGCTCCGACAAAAGAATATTATGAGCTGTATGGAAGCTTAAATGCGAAATTAAATACGATTGTAACAGCGGGGGAAACATTTCTGAAAGAACAGGGGTATCATGCCTGGGCGCAGACAACAGACCGGGTAAAAGTAGATGAAGAAAACCGTTCTGAGATTCCGCATAAAACAGTGGCCGTCCGGGCGGGGCTTGGATGGATCGGGAAAAACTGCCTGCTGGTGACGCCGGAATATGGTTCAGCTATCAGGATTTCCTCCCTTTTGACGGATGCGCCTTTAGAATGTGCACAGCCGATGGAGAAATCCAGATGCGGCGGATGTTCACTTTGTGTTCAGCACTGTCCGGCAGGAGCACTGAAAGGAACCCTCTGGAGTGCAGGAATGGAGCGGGAAAAGATTGTTGATGTCAACCGATGCTATCAGAAGCAGAAAGAGATTATGTACGCCAGCACCGGAATTGATACAGACCTGTGCGGGAAATGCTTTGCCGTTTGTGCATACACGCAAAACTATCTGAAAAAACAATAGAAGTAAAGTGAAACATGGGAGAGAAAAACGATGTGTGAGTACCATATCATGAATTTAAGAGAAAAACCGCAGTGGAAGCAGAAGGCAGCACAGTGGTTTCATGAAAAATGGAATGTTCCGGTGGATGCATATCTGGAAAGCATAGAAGAAAGTCTGAACAGTGAAAATCCGGTGCCGCAGTGGTATCTGGCTGTAAAAGAAGAACAGATCATCGGTGGAATCGGAGTGATTGAAAATGATTTCCATGATAGAAAAGATCTGACGCCAATTTCGATGCCGCGGGATTGCAGGAAAGATGCTGGAGACTGTCTGCCGGGACATGAAAGAAAAAGGTATCGATACGCTCTATCTCATCACAGACCATGACTCCTTTTATGAACGGTATGGATGGGAATTCTACTGTATGGTGCAGGGAGACGGAGAAGAAGAGATGACGAGGATGTATGTACATCGAGAGAGATAGGAAGCAAGACTATGATCATTAAAATAGGAAAGTATGATTATACAGAAGTTTGGGATGGTGTACTATATAAAA
>LHCFI01400__coassemble_5668_pt1 | contig 4881 bp, 4 predicted proteins | sample LHCFI01400__metabat2_low_PE_018 | metagenome-assembled genome bin LHCFI01400 | reverse complement strand
CCGACCATCATTGTCTCAGAACAGGCGCTCAAAGAATTTGCGGCAGAACCAATGCTTTTTAAGATGGGGATCTATTATGAGGAAACATATGATCAGGAGACAGAAGACAGGATTCTTGGTGAACTGGAAGAGCTTTCCGGATACAGAGATTTATCGATGGAATCCAAAATTGATCTGATGGAAACGATCCGGGAGGCACAGGGAAATATGATGCTGGTAGGAACCGGGCTTGTGTTTATTCTGGCACTGATAGGTATTATGAATTATATTAATACTTCAATCAGCAGTGTGCAGAACAGGCTGGTGGAACTGTCAGTTATGGAAAGCATCGGAATGACTGACCGGCAGATGAAATGGATGCTGCTTCTGGAAGGATTGCTTTACGCAGCAGGGTCCCTTCTGATTACCATGACTGCCGGACTTGCAGTAACCTATGGAACCTTCCAGTCCATGAATTACCGTGGCGCTCCATTCGCCGTACCGGTTTTACCTCTCGTATGCGGAATTGCAGTCGTATTTCTGATTTGTATGACAGCACCTTTTATTGCGTGGAAGAAAATGGTAAAACAACATTCCCTGATAGAACGAATTCGGGGATTTGAATAATAAGGAGATGCACAAGAGGGACAGCGGGAGTCAAAGACTCCTGATGTCCCTCTCTGTCTGTCCCTTCGCTTTTCCCAATTCCTTCAATTTCTTCGATTGCATATGAGATATTATATGAAAAACGAATAAAATTTAATGATTATCATTAAATTCTGTTTCGAAATTCTGGAAGCAGGTGTATAATAGAAGCAGGAAAGAACAGGGAAGATAGGAGGGAACTGCTATGAAAAATGATTTTGAACTGGATACACAGCCAAAGAAAAAACAGGATTTTCTGAAACGAATCCGGATTTGGATCGGAGTTGCCATTTTTCTAACCGGGGCAATGACAATAGCCGGTATCGACTACACGGTAGATATGCTGTTTGTAAAAGGAATCGGAAAGCAGGAAATCGCATCCTTTGCATCCGGGGAGGTTTATTATTTTGTTATACTGATAGCATTTGTCTTATTGATTAAGATTTTGATTGATGAAAAGCCGTTTTCATCAACGCTGACAAAAGGGATTCAGTTTAGTGGACTCCTGTTCGTGATCGCGTCTATTGTGATCCCAAGACTGGGAGGATATCAGAGTTCCGGGTTCGAGATCTGTTCCTACGGATCTTTCGTGCTGATTGATGGGATGTTCCTTCTGCCGGGGCTGCTCTTAATTGTTCTTGGCCGGATCATCATGGCAGGTTTTGTGATGCAGAAAGAACTGGATGAAATCTTGTAAGGAGGAAAAACATGGCAATTATATTGAGACTGGACCGTGTGATGGCCGACAGAAAGATTTCTCTAAATGAACTTTCCAATCGGGTCGAAATCTCTACAGTAAACCTGTCTAATTTAAAAACCGGGAAAGTAAAAGCAATCCGGTTTTCGACTCTGGATGCCATCTGTGAAGTGCTGGACTGTCAGCCCGGGGACATTCTGGAGTTTCAAAAAAGAACGGAGGAAGAGGCAGACAAACAGGATATTGACGATACAGGAAAAAGGGATTAACATTAACTTATCATTTAATGTTTGTATAAAACTAAAGGAAATTGAGGTGAAAAGCATGAGGAAGGAAGCCGGCAGGGAAGAATGGAAAAAACTATATGATGTGGCGACCAGAATCAGGGAATTGAAGCCGTGGGAGGACTTTTGGGATCTGGATCTGATTTGCCTGAGAGAAGGAGAAAAGGAGGATGCAGCCTTTGTCAGCATTCTTGGAAAAGGCGGAGAATATTATGGGATTGTTGTATATGAGGGGTACAGGGATCTCAATACGTTTATGATGATGCTGAATCAGGAAGCACTCAATTTGTCAACGGAGTTTGTAATGGGAAATCAGAGCAGTCTGGCCTGCTACTGGGGAAACAGAGAAGAGCTGACGGAAAAAGAGAGAGAAATCATCAAAGATACAGGATATAAATATCGTGGGAAAAATCAGTGGCTCTATTTCCGTTCCTATAAAGAAGGCTATTATCCATATCAGCTGAATCAGGACGAAGTGCATCGGATGTGCTATTATCTGGAGCTTCTGGAAGAGGCGGTTCTTACATACCGCAGCGAGGAGGTAAATGTAAACTTCCGGGGTGGAGAAATGTATGTGTATTCCATAGATCCGGATACGGATAATCATTACTGGGGTGCGGAAGAGCTTCCGTTTGTCTCCTTTAATTACCGGAGTCTGAAACTGAATGATGCAGAAATCATAGAGACGTTAAAAAATGTACCAAATAATCGTTACGTTCTTGAAATGGATGTGGCATATCAGGCCGCAAAAATCAATGACAAAAGCTACGACCGTCCGGGAAGTATGAGAATGGTTGTGATAGCGGAGGCCAGGACAGAGCTGATTATGAAAGCGCAGATTCTCGGGCCGGAGGAGGATCAGCTGGAATCACTGGCAAACAGCCTGATCGAGTTTATCGGACAGTTTGGCGCACCGAGAGAGATCCGTGTCAGCAATATTATTGTAGAGGCGGCGCTCGAAGAGCTTTGTGAGATTACTGATATCAAGTTGAGACGGGTGAAGCGGCTTCCGGTCATTGAAGACTTTATGAATGGTATGGGAGAACGGATGCGATAAGGATGAATGAGACAGGGTTTTATGCCCTGTCTTTTCTGAATCTCTGAGATTGTGAAAGGACAATCCGAAAAAGACAAAATATTCTGAAAATAAATATTGCAAAAGGAAATAATAAATTAATGAAGAAAATATAGATAAATATATTGACAAAAAGAAATTATGGTGCTATTATATAACCATAAAATAACAGACCAGAATTGTAAGACGGACGCGAGCCGTAAACATTCAGTTGTTATTTCCTTTCAACACAGGTGTTGGACGTTCCGAGAAAAATACAGGCGCTGAGTATCGGGACATCAAGTTTATGAAAGAGAGGTACAGACCACCAAAAACGTAAACTTATTTACCAAAATGAAATCCGGAAGAAAGAGGTAAACGAATGATTGAAGAATCAAAGTAAAGACGGGTGCTGATATTTAAAGTATTGGTATCCGTCTTTACACGTGGTATCAGAGGAGTGGAAGCGTCAAACCGCTTCTTTTTTTGTTGGAAATTTGTGCCTGTCCGGTGGGGGTGAATGGATGACAGAGAAGGTATGAAAATTTACTCAGGCATGGTGGAATCTCTTGAAGTGTTAAAAGTGATAAAGTATAATAATTGCATGGATCCGTTTTAAAAACGGAAGAAAGGATGCAGAAATGAGAAATTACTGGGATTGGGAAAGATTCGGAGAAGACATCAGGAGAACTGTTCAGGATGCTGTAGATTCGATGGATTTCAGAAGTCTGAATCAGACGATTACCGATACGATTAACAGTGCGGCGGGAAGCTTCAGGAAAAATTCAGGGAGCGCCAGACAGAGTGCAGGCGGAGAGCAAAGCACAAAAAAAGACTGGGCAAAAGTAGACTTAAGCAAGCTGAAGCGGCCGGTACTGTACGCCGGAACCGGAGGTAAGAAAGCAGCCGGCATGGCACTTTCCATTACAGGACTTGGAATTGGAGCAGTGTTTTTGCTTGGGTTCATTTTCACCGGTCTGACTATGCTTTTGCTGGAGCAAAATGCAGGCCTTACGTTTGGGTTTGTTACGCTTCTGATATTTACAGTGATTTTTGGAGGAATCGGGGCGGCCGGGCTGAAGAAGCTTGGGCGTGTAAGGCGTTTTCAGAGTTATCTCTCTGAACTGCAGGGAAAAGAATACTGTAATGTAAGCGAACTGGCCAGACGGACAAGGAAAAAGGAGAAAACCGTTTTAAAAGATCTGGAATGGATGATCGAAAAGCGCTGGTTTTTACAGGGACACCTGGATGATACAAATACATGCCTGATTACAAGCAACGATGCTTATGACGCGTATCGGGAGCTGATGCAAAAGCAGCAGGAAGCCCGAAAGAACGAAGAAGAAGAGAAAAAGAAAAAGGCATGGGAAGCGAAAACAAGGGAGGAGGAGCGTGCCAGAAAGAGGCAGCAGATGGATCCTCAGATCCGTACCGTAATCGAGACCGGGCAGAACTATATCCGGAAGCTGAAAGAGTGTAACGATGCGATACCGGGAGAAGTTGTATCCGAAAAGATTTCAAGGATGGAAGAGCTGACAAAGCGGATCTTTGAAAGAGTGGAGCAGGACCCGGATGCGGTGGATGACATTGAAAAGCTGATGGAATATTATCTCCCGACGGCGGTGAAACTGCTGGAAGCATATGAGGAGCTGGATCACCAGCCGGTACAGGGTGAAAATATTCTGAATTCTAAAAAAGAAATCGAAGATACACTTGATACGCTGAATATCGCATTTGAGAAGCTTCTGGATGACCTTTTTCAGGAAACAGCCTGGGATGTTTCATCAGATATTACTGTGCTGAAAATGATGCTGGCACAGGAAGGACTTACAGAAGACGATTTTAAAACAGGAGGGAAATCATGAGTCAGGATTTAAAAGATTTACAGACAGGTCCGGTATTGACCCTGGATCCGTTTCAGGATACGAAACAGGAGATCAAACCGGAGGAAAAAGAAGAGCCGGTTATGGATGAAAACGTATTGACAGACGAAGGGCGGAAAATGGCAGAGCAGTTTGCAAACCAGATCGATCTGACGAATTCGACCATGATTCTCCAGTATGGAGCCGGAACACAGAAAAAGATGGCCGATTTTTCGGAGACGGCGCTTGATAATGTGCGGACGAAAGATCTTGGCGAAGTGGGAGATCTTTTGAGCGGCGTTGTACAGGAGCTGAAAAATTTTGATGACGAGGAAGAAAAGGGATTTTTCGGCATTTTCA
>LHCFI01400__coassemble_4690_pt1 | contig 5682 bp, 7 predicted proteins | sample LHCFI01400__metabat2_low_PE_018 | metagenome-assembled genome bin LHCFI01400 | reverse complement strand
ATGGAACGGACTTCGAAGTATGTTGCGGCTATATGAAAAAATGATAAAAAATGTATGCAGAAAATATGGCTTATCGATGGTAGAGGTAGATATTATAGCTTTTCTGAAAAATCATCCCATGAAAGATACGGCGGCGGATATTGTAGAATTCAGGATGCTTTCTAAAGCAGCTGTTTCAAAAGGAGCAGAACTTTTGATTCAAAAAGGGCTTCTGGAACGAAATCCGGATCAAAAAGACAGGCGGAAAGTACATCTGATTTTAACAGAAGATGCGCAGCCGATTATGTATGATGTTCAACAAGTGCAGGAGTCCTATGCGGCTCAACTGTTGGATGGATTTTCAGAAGAAGAATATGAAACTTATATTCACCTGAAAGGGCGTATTCTTGAAAATGTGAAAATCGGAGAAGAAAGAGGGTATGACCATGAATGACGAGAAAGAATTTCTAGGCAGGGAACCGGTCGGGAAGCTTCTGTTAAGACTGGCACTTCCCACGGTTGCTGCCCAGCTGATCAATATGCTTTACAATATCGTAGACCGAATGTACATCGGACATATTCCGGAGATCGGAGCGACAGCTCTGACGGGAGTCGGGGTATGCATGCCGCTGATTCTGATTGTGTCTGCTTTTGCGGCACTTGTAGGTTACGGCGGTGCTCCCAGAGCATCTATCGCAATGGGAAGAAAAGATAATGAAGCAGCAGAAAAGATCCTGGGAAACTGCTTTACGCTTCAGATTATTATTTCCATTATCCTGACAGTGGTTCTTCTGATCTGGAACAGAGACTTCCTGATGGCATTCGGCGCAAGTGAGAATACGATTGACTATGGCGTAAGCTATATGAATATCTACGCACTTGGAACCCTGTTTGTAGAAGTAACACTGGGAATGAATTCCTTTATCACTGCTCAGGGATTTGCAAAGACGGGAATGCTTTCTGTACTGATCGGTGCAGTTACCAATATTATCCTGGATCCGGTCTTTATTTTCGGATTTAATATGGATGTCCGGGGAGCTGCCCTTGCGACAATTATTTCTCAGGCACTTTCCTGTATCTGGGTCGTACATTTCCTCTGCGGAAAGAAAACAACACTGAAAATCCGCCGGAAAAATATCGGCATACAGCCTAAAATTGTGCTTCCATGTCTTGCGCTTGGTACCTCGGTTTTCGTAATGCAGGCAAGTGAAAGTGTCATTTCTGTGTGCTTCAACTCTTCCCTTCAGAAATATGGAGGAGATATTGCGGTAGGAGCGATGACCATCCTGACCAGTGTTATGCAGTTTGCAATGCTCCCGCTTCAGGGCCTTGGGCAGGGCGCACAGCCGATTATCAGCTATAACTACGGTTCCAAAAATGTGGACAGGGTACGGGCAACGTATAAACTGCTTCTGAAAGTCAGTCTGGCATATTCTGCGCTTTTGTGGCTTCTGATTATGCTGTTCCCGCAGGCATTTGCCACAATGTTTACAACAGATCCGGAACTGATGGAATTTACAAAAACCGCACTTCGTATTTATATGGCGGCGACAGTGATTTTCGGAATACAGATTGCATGCCAGATGACCTTTAATGCACTGGGAAATGCAGTGGAATCTATCGTAGTTGCTGTAGTAAGGAAATTTATACTGCTGATCCCGCTGATTTATCTGATGCCGATGATCCTGTCATCCGATCCGGTAAAAGCAGTCTACATGGCAGAGCCGATTGCCGATATCATTGCCGTTACATTTACAGCAATACTGTTTTACTTCCGGTTTAAGAAGACACTCGCAAAATTACAATAAGCAACGAAAGAATCCTGCACATATGCCAGGATTCTTTTTCTATACAGAAGTTTTACTTTCCGGTATAATAGATAGAAAAGCAGTAGAAGCGAATCAAGAGGGAGGTTCTGTTATGAGGAGTACATTGCAGAAGTTTGATGGGCGTGCGCAGGATTATGCTGTGGGCAGGCCGGTATATGCGGAGGCATTTGTGGAGGCATTGTTCCGGGATTACGGATTTTCCGGTGACGCTGTCGTTGCCGATATCGGGTCCGGTACCGGAAAATTTGCAGGACAGTTGCTGGAACGCGGGTGTACTGTGTATGGTGTAGAGCCAAACGATGATATGAAGGAAAAGGCAGTGGAAGAACTTTCCAGATTTGTGCGGTTCTACCCGGTAAAAGGAACAGAAGCCGGAACCACTCTGGAAGATCATTCCGCTGATTTCGTCACAACCGCCCAGGCATTTCACTGGTTTGATGTGCCGGCTTTTGCAAAGGAGTGCCGGAGAATCCTGAAGCCCGGCGGAAAGGTCTTTCTGATCTGGAATGTGAGGGATATGAACGACCAACTGAATCAGGAGGCATACGAAATCTACCGGAACTACTGTCCGGATTTCAAAGGGTACAGCGGCGGAATTCAGAAAGACGATGAACGAATCCGGGCATTTTTTGATGACAGATATCAGTACATAGAGTTTGCAAATCCGCTTTATTACTCGGAAGAGACCTTTATCAGCAGGAGCCTGTCCGGCTCCTATTCACTGAAAGAAGGCGATGCCCGCTATCCGGAATATCTGAAAGCACTGCGGGATCTGTTTGCAAAGTATCAGAAAGACGGAATATTGACAATGGGCAACCATACGGCTGCATATTTTGGGATACTGTAACACCAGGGGAGGAGAGAAAAACATGAATGATGCAGAACTTTTGTTTTTTGAGAAATATCCGAATGCGCTTCCATTATATGAGAAACTCAAAGAACGGATTCTGGATGAAATTCCGGGTGTGCAGATGAAAGTGCAAAAGACACAGATTTCTTTTATTAATAAGCACTTTTTGCTTGTGTTTCGTTTGTAAAAGTGCGAAAGGTAAAGGACAGGCCGGATCCATGGCTTGTTGTGACTTTTGGTCTGGAGTACAAAGTGGAGTCGTCAAGAATTGATGCAGCTACGGAACCATATCCGAACAGATGGACACATCATGTGCTGATTTCCAGTGTGGAGGAAGTGGATGACGAATTAATGGACTGGATAAAGGAAGCCAGCGATTTTGCATTACGAAAGTAAAGGGGGTGTATTCGCATGGTAAAACCGGAAAAAGGGAAGCGGATATCTAAAATTGATACTTATTTAAACTGTGCTGAGACATTTGCATACAGAAGTACTTGTCTGAAAAGGAAGTACGGTGCGGTAATTGTAAAAGATGATGTGGTCGTTTCAACGGGATATAACGGATCGCCGAGAGGTTTTGAGAATTGCTGTGATAAGGGGACCTGTCCGAGAATGGAGAAAAATATGCATCAGGGAGAAGGGTATGGTGTATGCAGAGCGATTCATGCAGAGGCTAATGCGCTGTTAAACTGTTCCAGACTTCAGACCATAGGAGCAGACTTATATCTTACCGGTGTCAATCTGGAAGATAATTCGATTCATAAGGCGAATCCATGCCCGATGTGCGCCAGAAGTATCATTCAGGCAGGGATACGGAATGTCATTATGAGAACCGGAGAAGGACCGGAGCAGTATACGATTGTTCCGGCAAAGGAGTTAAAATGGTATCTGGACGACAGTAATGTTTAATTTGAAATTTAGAATATAATAAGTCAGGAAGTAAAAGGGAGGAGAAAAGAAATGGAAAGCAATCTTACAAGAGAAGAAGCGTGGAATCTTTTAAAAACTTATAATCAGGAGGAGTTTCATCTCCGTCATGCGGTTACCGTGGAGACTGTTATGCGCTGGTATGCAGAGGAACTCGGATATGGAGAGGAGAAAGAATACTGGGGAATCGTCGGTCTGCTTCACGATATTGATTTTGAACAGTTTCCGGAAGAACACTGTAAGAAAGCGCCGGAACTTCTGGAAAAGGGAGGAGCGAGTAAGGAGCTGATTCATTCGGTCTGCTCCCACGGATATGGTGTGTGCAGTGATGTGGAGCCGGTGCATGAGATGGAAAAAGTGCTTTTTGCAGCAGATGAATTGACCGGACTGATTTGGGCGGCAGCTCTGATGCGTCCATCGAAAAGTGTGTCAGATATGGAAGTATCCAGTGTGAAGAAGAAATTTAAAGACAAACGGTTTGCGGCCGGATGCTCCAGAGAAATTATCCGGACAGGAGCAGAGCAGCTTGGATGGGAATTAAACGATCTGTTCGATAAAACACTTCGTGCCATGCAGGCTGGTGAGAAAGAGATCGAAGAAAAAATGGCGGAGATTTCCGCTTCTTAGACAGGAAAGGGAAGGAGCGTAGAAAAATGAGAGTTCCAGAAATGACAATTCGCGCAAAAGGGCAAGCGATTATTTTACGGACTGCCACGGAGCAGGATGCACAGATGCTGATTGACTATCTGAAAAAGACCTGTGCGGAAACCAGATTTCTTGCAAAAGAACCGGAGGAAATTCAGATGACAGTAGAGCAGGAAGAACAATTTATAAAAAGAACCAATGATTCCCAAACAGATCTGATGCTTCTTGCTTTTTTGAATGGAACCTATATAGGAAACTGCTCCTTTACCGGTGTATCGACATCCCGCTATCAGCACCGCGCAACGATGGGAATTGCGCTTTACCAGAAATACACAGGCATGGGAATCGGACGTGCCATGATCGAAAAACTTCTGGAGATTGCAAAGGAAAAAGGATACGAACAGATGGAACTGGAAGTAGTTGCTGACAATCAAAGAGCAATTCGTCTTTATGAAAGCATTGGCTTTCAGATGTACGGAAAGCTGCCTGATAATATGAAATATTTGGACGGCACCTATGCAGATGCATACTGGATGATGAAAAAATTGTAATGAAGGAAAATAGACAGGTATCAAACAGTATGCTATACTTAATAACTAGTAGAGGGGGAGAAAGGGGAGAGAAAAATGGCATTAACACAGGAAGATTTACAAAGTATTCAAAACTTGATGTTTGGTATGGAAGACCGGCTTGTGGCCCGAATGGATGAGCAGAATCAGAAACTCAGAGATGAACTTGTAACCAGAATGGATGAGCAGAACCAAAAACTTCGGGATGACCTGATAGCCAGAATGGATATAAAGGGACGGGAGTTGGAAAATAGTATCCTGGAAGAGGTGGATCGTGTCCAGGAAATCAGTACGAAGCATTACAATCGTCTGGATATGAAGATCGACAATCTAACAAAAGTAGTAAATGGGATTCAGATGGAGACGGGGACGATTCACCTTCTTGTAGAAAATGTATCTGATCTGCAGGAGAGGGTCGGAAAGCTTGAAAAGATCGTGTACCATACAGCATAAGGAACAAAGAGAAGAAGGGCATCAGCCTTTCTTCTCTTTTCGGTATTGGGTCGGAGTGCGGCCCTTTTTCTGTTTGAAGAGGCGGGAAAAGTAGAGCGCATCATCATATCCGACAGATCTGGCAATATCGTTGATTGTAAGGTCGGTATCTTTTAACAGTGTGCAGGCTCGCCGGATCCGGTAGTCAAGCAGATATTCCTGAGGAGAACTGCCGGTGATATCTTTGAACAGGCGGTAAAGATAAGTGCGTTCAATATTCAGATGGTCGGCGATGACCTGAATATTGACAGGATGGGCGTAATTATTCTCAATATAGCGTAGTGCCTCCTCCACATAAGAGATCTTTTTTTCTTTCGGCGGGATGTATGCCCGTGGGAATTTACTCGCCAGGAGGTAAAGATATTCATAAAGGATGCTGTTCATCATGAGG
>LHCFI01400__coassemble_4338_pt1 | contig 6074 bp, 9 predicted proteins | sample LHCFI01400__metabat2_low_PE_018 | metagenome-assembled genome bin LHCFI01400 | reverse complement strand
ACCTGGGCGATGGAAGTGACGAACGTGGAGAAATACCAGGAGCGGGAGGTGAGCCGCCTCTCGGGCGGACAGCGGCAGCGTGTCTGGATCGCTATGGCGCTTGCGCAGAATACGAAGATCCTTTTTCTGGATGAACCGACCACCTATCAGGATATCCGTTATCAGATCGAGATCCTGAAACTGGTGAAGAAACTCAATCAGGAGTATGGGATCACTATTATCATGGTGCTCCATGATATGAATCAGGCGATCCACTTTTCAGACCGCATCATCGGCCTGAAAGAGGGGGAGGTTGCAGTTCAGGGAGCTCCGGATGAAGTGATTACAGAAGAATGCATCCGGGATTTGTACGGGATCTCTCTGGGAGGGACAACCATTGAAGGGAAAAAATTTGTCCTGACCGTGTGACAGCTCACATCCGGTCCGGCTTAACGGGAGTGAAATAATAATGAAGAATAAGAATCCGTTCAGGATTTTCTGGATCATACTGGGTTTTCTCTGCCTGGGACTTGGCACGGCAGGAATCGTCCTGCCGGTTCTTCCGACCGTGCCTTTTTTCATGGCTACAGTATTCTGCTTTGCGAAAAGCTCAAAGCGTCTTCACGACTGGTTTGTCGGAACGAAACTTTATAAAAAACATCTGGACAGTTTTGTAAAACAGCGTGCCATGACTATGAGGACAAAGATTCGGATTGTTGGGACCGTGACCGTGGTCATGGCGGCGGGATTTCTGATGATGAGCAATGTTCCGGCCGGTCGGATCTGTCTGGCGGTTGTGTGGGTATGCCACCTGTTGTATTTCTTCCTGAGAGTGAAGACCATTAAGCCGTAAACATAGTTTTTGGTTATATATTCCTATGAAAGATTACTCCGTGATCGGAACACTGGTACCAAAGGAGGCCGAAGGAAGCTGTGTTTACTGCAATCACTGCCACCCATGTCCGGCAGGACTTGACATTGCTCTGATCAACAAGTACTATGATCTTGCAAAGGCAGGAGATTCCATGGCCGTTGGACATTATCAGAAGCTGGAAAAGAATGCTTCCGACTGTATCCGGTGCGGACATTGTAACCGCAGATGTCCGTTCCACGTAGACCAGATGAGCCGGATGCAGGAAATTGACGCATATTTTCAGCAAGCATAAGAAAGGAGCATTTTCGTTATGAGAAAAAATTTTGGACAGAAAACATGGATGTATCCACTTCCGGTACTGATTATCGGAACATACGGAGAGGATGGAACCCCGGATGCCATGAACGCGGCATGGGGCGGAATTTATGATACAGGAAAGGTAGTTCTCTGCTTAAGCGCTGGACATAAGACAACCGCCAACATCAAAGCCAGAGGAGCGTTTACTGTCAGCTTTGCGGACAAAGCGAACCTTGTTGCATCCGATTATGTGGGTATCGTATCCGCCAACAAAGAGCCGGATAAACTTGCGAAGGCGGGATTCCATACAACAAAGAGCGAATTCGTAGATGCTCCGCTGATTGATGAACTGCCGATGGCACTGGAATGTAAGCTGGAAAAAGTAAACGAAGACGGCAATATCATCGGAGAAATCGTCAATGTCAGTGTGCATGAATCCATTCTGGATGCAGAAGGAACGGTAGATCTTTCCAAATGGTGCCCGATTACCTTTGATCCGGTTCACAATACCTATACGGCACTGGGAGAAGCAGTAGGAAACGCATTCAGCGATGGAAAGAAGCTCTGCTGATTAAAATTTAGAAATGAATGATAGAACGGGAGATCAAAGACAGATCTCCCGTTTGTTTTATTCGATAAGCAGAGAAATACCTGCATAGAGAATGCCGGAAAGTACCATGACAAGGATCGGATTTGCCTTCCATTTCTGAAGTAAGAGAAAACAGAAGAAGAAAAGCACGACCAGAATCCAGTTGGTAGAGCCAAAGTGGATCGATCCTTCCGGCCAGAAAGCGGAAATCAGAATCGAGATTCCTGCCGAGGCAATCAAAGCGACGACTGCAGGTCTCAGCGTGGAAAGAACGCTCTGGAGTGCTGCCATATTCCGATATTTTAAGTAGAGTCTTGCAATGATCGTGACGATAATGCAGGATGGAAGAATACAGCCGAAGGTGGCCGCTACGGCGCCGGGAATTCCTGCGATTTTGATTCCGACAAAGGTGGCGGAATTGATGGCGATGGGTCCGGGCGTCATCTGGGAAATGGTAACCAGATCCGTAAATTCCTTCATGGAGAGCCAGTGATTCAAGGTAACGACCTGGTCCTGAATCAGAGGCATGGCCGCATAGCCGCCTCCGAAGCTGAACAGGCCGATCTGAAGGAAACTGAGAAACAGATGAAGGTAAATCATGATGGATCCCCCTTTCTTCCCGGCATAAATGTCTTCAGCAGACCGACAGCAATGCAGACAAGGATGATAACGACGGCATTGATGCTAAGGCAGGCCGCAGCGATCAGGGATGCCGCCATAATCAGAATAGAGAGCCATTTTTTCTCCAGAAGAATTCCGGCTGCCATCTCCCAGACAACAGAGGCGATGACAGCGGCGACGCCGGCCTGCATTCCCTCCAGCACAAGGCTTACGACCCGGTTATCCCGGAACGCTTCATAAAAGATGGAGATCACAGAGATCACAAGAAAAGGCGGCAGGATGGTTGCGATGACCGCAGTGATCGTTCCGGCAATTCCGGCAAGCTTATACCCGACGACGATGGCGCCGTTGACCGCGATGGCTCCCGGAGCGGACTGGGCAATAGCAACCAGATCCAGCATTTCTTCCTCTTCAATCCAGTGATATTGATCGACAAATTTTTTCTTCATCAGTGTTACAATGACATATCCGCCTCCGAAGGTGAAGGCACTGAGATAAAACGTTGATATAAATAATTTTAACAGAATCTTATGTTTCTTTTCCATTGGAATGTCCTCCCTCCTGTTTTAGTATAACTGGTCTTGATCTATATGAAAAATAGTATTATTCTATAAAATAGATAATAAATTTCTTATATATGGAGGAACCATGACACTTCGGCATATGAAAATCTTTGTGTCGGTCTACCAGAACAGCAGTATCACAAAGGCGGCAAAAGAGCTTCATCTGGCACAGCCGTCTGTGAGCGTTACGATCAAAGAACTGGAAGAATATTACGGGCAGCACTTTTTCGAGCGGATCGGAAGACGGATTTATCCAACCGCCGCCGCGAAAGAATTTTACGGATACGCTGTCCACATTGTCTCCCTGTTTGAGGCAATGGAAAAAGAATTGAAAAACGGAGATGAGATCGGGACAATCCGGGTTGGCGCAAGCATTACGATCGGGACTCATATCCTGCCGTCTCTGATGAAAGAATTTCAGGAACAGTTTCCGGAAATCCGGATGGAGGCCGTCGTCAATCAGTCAGGAACGATTGAAAGGCTTCTGCTGGAAAACGAAATCGATCTGGGCCTGATTGAGAACCAGCCGTCTTCAGATTCCGTATGTGCGGTACCGTTTCTGGAGGATTACCTTGTAGCGATTGTACCGGCGGAGCATCCTCTGGCGGGGAAGTGCGATGTCACACTGAGAGAGATGGCAGAGAATCCGTTTCTGATGCGGGAAAAGGGAAGCGCCGGAAGAGAGATTCTGGATGCCTGCTTCGACATGGAGCAGATCACCGTCCATCCGGCATGGGAAAGTTCCAGTACCCAGGCGATTGTGCAGGGCGTGGCAAAAGGGCTTGGCGTTGCAGTCCTTCCCTATCTGCTTGTGAAGAGGGATCTGGAACAGGGTCTGGTCTGTCAGGCATTCTTGCGCCGGCCGATTGAAAGAAAACTTAATATTATTTATCATAAAAGCAAATATATTACCAGAAGCATGCAGACCTTTGTCTCCATGTGTCTGGACTATGGAACCCATCAGATAAAGGAGGAACAACAGGATGGAAGAGACGAAAATCCGGATCCGGACAGCCGGTCCTGACGATGCAGAACAGCTTCTCGCGATCTACGCACCTTATGTCGAGAAGACTGCAATTACATTTGAGTATGATGTGCCGGATGTGGAAGAATTTCGGGACAGAATCCGGAGGATTTTAAAGAGGTATCCGTATCTGGTGGCGGAAATATCCGGGGAAGCGGCCGGCTATGTCTATCTTGCTTCCTTTGTAGGAAGAAAGGCATATGACTGGTCTGCTTCGGTTTCCATTTATGTAAAAGAACAGGTGCGAAAAACAGGAATCGGACGGGCGCTGTATCAGGCGGTGGAAGAAATTGCCCGGGCACAGCACATCACGAACCTGAATGCCTGTATCGGCTATCCGGAGACGGAAGATGAATATCTGACGAAGAACAGTGCGCAGTTTCATGCCCACATGGGATACCGGTTGGTAGGGGAATTCCACCAGTGCGGATACAAATTTGGAAGATGGTATAACATGATCTGGATGGAGAAAATGATCGGAGAACATGAAGAACATCCGAAACCGTTTATTCCATTTCCGGAGCTTCCAAAATCCGGCCGGGCAGAAAAAGACTGATCTTTGGAGAGAAGGGGATCTCACCATATTTGCGGAAAGAATACCGCAGATATGGTGATTTTTCATTCATTTTTTGTATCATTCCTTATGCAGGATAAGTATTTGTCTCCGGGAAATACCGTCCGTATAATAAAGGTATAGAAGGAAAACCTTCTGTATGAAATGGAATCCAACACAGATGGGAGGACGGATTTATGAAAAAAAGAATGATTTCATTATGTCTGGTTTTATCAATGGTATTGACGTTTGCCGGATGCGGCAATGAAAGCAATGGAAGTGCGGACAATACACAGGGAACAACACAGCAGTCCGGAACAGACTCTGCCGGAGACGAGACGGATCCGGAAGATACCGTTCAGGGAACAGCGGAGGAAGATACGGCACAGACCGGTGAGGAGACACAGGGAACAGGCTCTAACATTCTGGTAGCCTATTTTTCCTGGGCGGAGAATGCGATTCTGGAAGAGGATGTAGACGCAGTTGCTTCTCCAAGCGTAATTGCGCCGGGAAATGTTCAGGAGTTGGCAGGATGGGTGCAGGAAGAAACCGGAGGCGATCTGTTCTCCATTCAGGTTACCGATCCTTATCCAAGTGACTGGGATGCCTGTCTGGAACGGGCAAATGAAGAACGGGGAGAGGACGCAAGGCCGGAACTGACATCCAGCGTCGAGAATCTTGACGCATATGATACCGTATTTCTCGGATACCCGAACTGGTGGTACGGCGTACCGATGGCACTTCTGACATTTCTGGAAGAAAACGATCTGTCCGGAAAACAGGTGTATCTGTTCTGCTCCCACGGAACCGGAGGGCTTGCAGACAGCGTAGAGATTATTTCGGAAGCCGTTCCGGAAGCGGAAATTTCGGATGATATTTTTGACTGTTACGAAGAAGACGCCTCATCTTCTCAGGAGGAGATTCAAAGCTGGGCAGCCGGACTTGGCTATTAAAAAAGAGAATGGAGGAAACACAGATGAAGATTGTTGTACTGGAAGGAAGCCCGAATAAGAACGGATCATCCAACATGCTGGCAGAGCAGTTTATCAAAGGTGCTCTGGAAACCGGACATCAGGTGGAGGTGATCGATGCAGCACGTGCAAAGATCCATCCTTGTACCGGATGCGTTCACTGCGGTTATGACGGACCGTGTATTCAAAAGGATGAAATGGAGCAGATTCGTGGAAGCATTCTCGGAGCGGACATGATGGTATTCGTCACACCGCTCTATTATTACGGCATGTCAGCACAATTAAAAATACTGATCGACCGTTTCTGTGCATTTAACGGAAGCATCCAGAGAAAACAAATGAAATCAGCAGTGATCTCAGCGGCCTGGAACAGCGACAGCTGGACCTTTGATGCATTGAAAGCACATTATGACACGCTGGTACGCTACCTGAATCTGGAAGATCTGGGGGCCGTTTACGGGAAAGGATGCGGAACGCCGTCCATGACAGCGCGGTCCAAATATATGAAACTGGCATATGATCTTGGACGATCCATATAAGGATATTTAATTAGGTAATTGCGAAACTCCTTCGTAAACTTGAAGCAAAACAAGGAAAATTCGT
>LHCFI01400__coassemble_3889_pt1 | contig 6754 bp, 9 predicted proteins | sample LHCFI01400__metabat2_low_PE_018 | metagenome-assembled genome bin LHCFI01400 | reverse complement strand
CGGCTCACTTGTAAAGGTATTTCCTGCTTCATTTGCCTGATGCCTGCCTTTTGGGCGGGTCTTATTCTGGCTCTCTGTACCGGACTTCCGGAAACAGTCTGCGCTATACGCAGTGCAGGCTTTGTGGGCTTTCCACGGCTCCCACGGTTCCCCGAGGTACCACGATCTTTGTTTACGGGTTACAGAATTTATCGACAGCAGCTTTGTTAGCCACATATAGTTTACAGGTGTTCATTTCTAAGGTACAAATTCGGTATTTTTTCTCTCTTACACGGTAACAATGATTCCATTCTTTTGCAGCAGCCGGATTCCTTCGGCGAGGATATTATTTTTTGCATTCACATCCCTGTTATGGTAAGTGCCACATTTTGGGCACTTCCATGAACGGATCACAAGGTCTTTTACCACTGTATTTTGAAATCCGCAACGGGAACAGGTCTGGCTGGATGGAAACCAGCGGCTTACCTGTATGAAATGTTTTCCCTGACGTTCCATCTTATACTTTACCATTGTCAGGAACTGCCCCCAGGAAGCAGAAGATATCTCCTTCGCAAGGCGTCGGTTTTTGACCATCCCACGGATGTTCAAGTCCTCACAGCAGAATACACTGCATCTGTCTACAATCCGGCGACTCAGTTTATGCTGGAAATCTTTCCGCTGGTTTGCAATTTTCCGGTGCTCCGCAGCTACTTTTTGTTTGGCTTTCTCCCAGTTTTTAGAGCCGGTGTGGGTTTCCTTGTCATACTTCTTTCTGGACAGGGATTTCTGCAGGCGACGCAGACGCTTTTCATGGATACGGATCCACCGTGGGTTCGGTATCTCTTTTTCCCAATCTTCACCGCCGATAATAGCAAATAGCTTGATTCCCATATCTGCAGCCATGATATCACGAACCGACATTTGATTCAGCTGCACTGGGGATTCTACAACTGTTTCCAATTGTAAGGATGCGGTATAACGATCCCCTTTCTTTTTCACTGCAACGGAAAGGATGGATGTCCCATGCGGCACCAGGGTTTGAATGGTCTGCTTTTTCGGCAGGATAAACCGTACCAAGCCGACTTTCGGCAGCTTGATATATGGCAGTCCGTCATGCTCTTCCAGGCGGATATTGTTACCTGTCCACTTTGTAGTATAGGTATTCCCTGACGGCTTCCATTTAGAAGCAAATTTAGGGAACGCGGCCCGACCTTCAAAGAAGTTTTTGTATGCCGTGTCCACATGCTCTATGGCGGATTCCAGGGCAAATTTATCAGAAAGAGTCAAAAAACTATACTGTTCCTTTAGTTTTGGGAAGTATTTCTTTTTATAGACATCCACGGGTAAAGTTTTCCTGGTTTCTTTGTAATAAGCGATACGGTCATTCAGATATTGATTGCGCATAAAACGTGCGTTCCCAATTTGCTGCGCAAAGCCGGCTCTCTGGCTGTCGTCCGGGATCAGCTCCAACACAAGGCCATAGTTGTGAAGCCCTGCAGCCATACGGTTCCAGGGCTTCATTTTTTGCTTTTGTGATATCGAATGCACGGCCGGAAAACCGGAACACGTCACCTTCTTTTGTTACAGTTACCGCCATGTTCTGCCTCCTTTTTCTGACTGTTAATATACGCTTCTATCTGTACTGTGCTCCGTTCGCTGACAGTTGCCACAAAATAGGATGGGTTCCACAAATGCCCGCCCCAGAGGGATTTCTTCAGGTCTGGATGCGCCATAAACAGCCATCTTGCAGCATTTCCTTTCAAGATTTTAATTGCATCGGAAAGCCGCAGTTGCGGTTTGCAGCTGACAAGCAGGTGAATATGGTCAGGCATGACCTCCATGGCAAGACATTCCATCTGCAGTTGTTCCATAGTTTCCAAAAGGTGCCGTTTTGTTTCAGCTGCAACCATCCCGACAAGTACGGGTTTCCGGTATTTTGTCACCCAAACAATATGATATTGTAAAAGATACACGTATCCCCTACCATGTGTAACGTTGGTATGTTCTGTAAAAATATAGTTTTTATCCATATTTAAAGTATACCATATACAGGTAAAAAGAACAAACGTTCTACTTGATTTGATTTAAAAAAGGACGGCTTACTCACGACTAAAGTCACGAGTGTGCACCGTCTATTTCATCAAATACCTATATATAATGCTTTGCCATAGCTTGCACGAAGGTTGCACGGGTTGCACGAATGATAGAATGTATAATCAAAAGCTATGTCCCATTATAATGAATAGGTATTTGCTATTGTGGCGGCAGAAGACTATACTGATATCAGAAACAGAATTAGAGATAGGAGTGAAGCACTGTGAGGAAACAGGTTCATTCACCACCGGACAGCGAAGCGGTAATTCAGAACCTGATCGATGCCGGGTGTGATGACAAATTGGTAGAAGAATTTCTCTCACTGGAAGAATCCGGCCAGACCGGAAAACAGCTGACATTACTGTCAAAGCACCGTCAGAAGCTGCTGGACCGGGTGCATGTGGAAGAAAGACGGATCTACTGTCTCGATTATCTTGTATATGAAATTCAAAAACAGCAGAAGAAAAATTAGTTTTGCAGGAGGTATCAGTATGAAAACAATGAACGAAGAAGTATTCAGCAAAGAAAACGTATTTGGAAAAGGACAGTCAAACACAGCCTACGCACAGTATTTTATCGGAGAATCTTTCCTGAATCCGCTGACTTCAGCAGGCTCTCCGGCAGTCGGACTTGCGAATGTCACATTTGAACCGGGATGCCGGAATAACTGGCATATCCACCATGCTGACAAGGGCGGCGGGCAGATTCTGATCTGCACAGCAGGAGAAGGATGGTATCAGGAAGAAGGAAAAGAAGCAGTCAGCCTGGTACCGGGTACTGTTATCACCATTCCGGCAAACGTAAAACACTGGCATGGAGCAAAGGCAGACAGCTGGTTCAGCCATATCGCAATGGATGTGCCGGGAGAAAATGCTCAGAATGAGTGGTGCGAACCTGTAACAGATGAAGAGTACGCAAAACTCGGCTAAAGAAGCAAATTAAAAAGGGTAGAAATGATATAGAAAGAGCTGTGAATACGTTTTTCCAAATTCACAGCTCTTTTTCTGCTTATAAGATTGTTTTACAAAGCGTTATAAAGATAATGCGACGGTCACATCGTCATCTCCAAGGATCTGCTTCAGCTCTTTTGTCGAAATATGATCGATCGTGCCCAGCCGTGCAAAATTCCAGCTGTTTCTGTCGTAATAGATGACAAACTCAAAAAACTTAAAATAAACAGTATATAACAGTTGACAACAGTTATATACTGTTCTATACTGTTTATTAAGAAGAGGAGGAACCAGATGAAACTGATAATTAACAGTTCTTCCATGATTCCGATTTATGAACAGATTGTAGAACAGATTAAAGGGATGATTCTTAACGGTACATTACAGGAGAATGACATCCTGCCCTCGGTCCGAAGTCTATCCAAAGACTTGAAGATCAGTGCCCTGACAGTGAAGAAAGCGTACGATTCTCTGGAACAGGAAGGGCTCACCGTGACGATTCACGGAAAGGGGACATTTGTTGCAGCTGCCAATCAGGAACTGATGAAAGAAGAGCAGCGCAAAGAAGTAGAAGCCGATTTTGAACTGGCCATTCAAAAAGGCAGACGCTACGGCATGGAAGATAAGGAATTTCGGGAGATTTTAGAACTCATTTTGGAGGAATAGGCTATGTTAAAAGTAAATAAGATCGAAAAGAATTACAAGAATTTTCACCTGGACTGCACGATGGAAGTCCCGGCCGGATGCATTACCGGTCTGATTGGGGAAAATGGGGCGGGCAAAAGCACGACCTTTAAGGCAATCGAAAATCTGATTTTTCTGGATGGTGGAAGCGTGGAGCTGTTTGGGAAACCACACGATCAGCTGACCGCCGAAGAAAAACAGAAAATCGGCGTGGTTTTATCCGGAAGTACTTTTTCCGACGTCTATATGATCAAAGATGTGGTGAAGATTCTGGAAGCAGTATATCCGGATTTTGAAAAGGAGAAATTCCTTTCCCTTGTGGAGCGGTTTCGTCTCCCTCAGGATCAGAAGCTCAAGGAATTTTCCACCGGTATGAAAGCGAAACTCAAACTGTTTATCGCGCTGTGCCACAATGCCAGTCTTCTGATTCTCGATGAGCCGACCGCCGGCATGGATGTGGTTGCAAGGGATGAGGTCCTGACACTCCTCAGAGAATATATGGAGGAGGACGAAAGCCGCGCGATTCTGATCAGTTCCCATATTTCCGGGGATCTGGAAGGGCTTTGTGATGATATTTACATGATCCATGAAGGCCGGATTGTCCTGCACGAAGATACAGACCGTCTGCTTAGCTCCTACGGACTTTTAAAGATGACGGAAGAACGTTTCAGGACAGTCGACCGCAGCCATCTTCTCAAAAAGAAGAAAGAGTCCTACGGGTACAGCTGCCTGACGGATGAAATTCGGTACTACATGGAAAATTATCCGGACATCACGGCAGAAAAAGGAAGTATTGATGAAATCATTATGATGACAGTAAAGGGGGAAGCAGTATGAAAGGATTGTTAGTAAAAGATTTATGTCTGATGCGTGAACTGAAAAAAATGGTGCTTATCATTGTCTTTGTTTCCGCTATTTTCGTATTCAGCGGAACTGATCAGGCTTTCCTGACCGGATATGTTATCATTCTCAGTGCATTGATTGCAGGAATGACTCTCAGCTACGATGAGATGAACGGCGGTATGGCATTTCTGATGACCCTGCCTTACAGCAGAAAACAGTATGTGGCAGAAAAATATCTGATCGGACTGCTGATTATTGCCCTCGGTGTCGTTTATGCCCTGGCTCTGGCAGTCATTCAGAACCTGACGGGCGGCGGCGCTGACATGAAGACGACACTGCTCACGACAGCGGTATGTGCGTTCGTTGGGGTTATCATGCTTGCATTTTCCCTTCCTGCGGATCTGAAGTTTGGAGCAGAAAAGGGACGGGTTATGCTGATCTTCGGTTTCATGATTGTCTTTTTCGGAATTTTCTTTGGATTCCGGATTCTGGAAAATAATTTTCCGGATCAGCAGGCAGCCATAATCCGCTGGCTGAATGAGGCCCTGATGAGCAGATATATCTATCCGGGATGCATCATCCTTGGGATTGTTGTCCTTGGAATTTCCTTCCTGCTTGCGTGCCGGATTCTGGAGAAAAAAGAATTTTAAATGATAATAAAACAGCGGGCTGCATGAAGAGTGATAGCATTCTTCGTGCGGTCCGCTTTTACTATGGTTCTTAAACCTGAGAAGCAAAGGAATTCGTGGATACTATGCTTGCACCGCTTCTGTATACATATGAGCAGCAAGTCAACAACACGTTACAGCAGGTATATCGTTATACTAACGCATCTGAATCTTATCAGTTTTTGAGCGGAGAGATGCCGGTTTATCAGAACATTCAGGAGAATACAGAAAACGAAAACAGGATGCATATTTACAGTTCTTTGAAGGTGCAGGACTAGTGAAAGTAGAGAAATAAAATTTAGAAAGAAAAAGCCGGAAAATCCATTTTATGGAGCATTTCCGGCTTTTTCTATTCTGAACGTTATATTTGCATCGGATTACTACTTGCCTGGAGGGCCGTTTTATTTTACTGTGTATCCAGTTTTTCCCTCAAAACCACAGCCTTAGATGCGCTTCTTCGGCGTTCATCGCTTAATTTGGCATAGTGTTTCTTTGTCGTGTTGACGTCGGCATGACCAAGTACATCGGCCACCAGATAGATGTCTCCGGTTTCACGGTAGAGGGCAGTGCCGTAGGTGCTTCGCAGCTTATGCGGCGTAATGGTTTTGACCGAGACAGCGGAACAGTATTTCTTTACCATTTTTTCCACTGCATCAACGCTGATCCGCTTTTTCTGGCCTGAGAGAAAAAGGGCGTCTTCATGGCCGGAGAGGGGAGTGATGCCGTTTCTCTGAAGCTCCAGATAGTCTTTCAGTGCCTTTTCCACTTCCTCACCGAAGTAGACGATCATTTCGTTTCCACCTTTCCGGATGATCCGGATGCCGTTGTTTTTAAAGTCTACATCAGCAATGTTCAGTCCTACAACTTCAGAGACTCGAACACCTGTTCCGAGCAGGAGAGTAACGATTGCGATGTCACGGTATTTCTGTTTCTGATAATGATACAGTTTGACTCCGGTCAGATCATTTCCATAATTTTCAATATAATCAAGAAGTGCGGCGACTTCATCGGTATCAAGCTGTATGATCGCTTTTTCTTTGATTTTCGGCATATCGACCAGACGGACCGGATTGCTTGTTAACAGTTCGCGTTTGCACAGATAATCATAGAAACTGCGCAGGCACGACATTTTCCGGGCGATTCCGGTACGGGAGTTGGTTTCGGTCCGGTTATCAGGAGTCTTATAGGCCTTGAGATATTCTTCAAATTCTTCAAAATCCACGGGCTTTAACATGGACAGATCCTTAATAGAAATCTCGGAAAGTGCCTTGTCATCAAGCGTGGGATTTGTTTCCTGAAGAAACCGGAAGAACACGCGCAGATCATATGCGTATGACAATCTGGTTTTATCGGATGTTGTGGTTTCCTTGGCACGGAAATATTCCTTTACATAAGGAGGCAGTTCGGATAAAAATTCCCGAAGCCTCATGGTATTTTCAATTTTTACCTGTTCACGGTAAGTAGCAGGCTTAGCCATAAATAAAATCCTCCAAATTCTGTAAAAATGTTCCAGTTGCGGGTCGTTGGTCAAATTGG
>LHCFI01400__coassemble_3884_pt1 | contig 6759 bp, 5 predicted proteins | sample LHCFI01400__metabat2_low_PE_018 | metagenome-assembled genome bin LHCFI01400 | reverse complement strand
TTTTTATCAGAAATTCTTTGACAACAGAAAAAGGAAGGACTATACTAAAAGTTAGAAATAACTAATTAAAGAAAGAAGGCCTTAAAATTGGGAAGGTATTATCGAGTGGCAAAAAATCTGACAGAGGAAATGGTTTCGGAAATCCTGAAAGAGATGCTGGAAATCCCGGAGGTGGAACGGGCAGAGTTTACGGAAGATAATACGAAAATACTGGTTCTGACACAGGAGGAGCAGTATCCCGAAGTCATGACGAGAATCGTCAATATCTTCAGCCGTGTTGGACACGGATGCGAATTATCGTTTGCCGGATTTGCACATTAGGAAGAGCGTGTGAGGACACAAAAACAGAATAGACAGACAGAAAAAGGCGGGGAGACGACTGGAAAATGTCGGACTCTCCGCCTTTTTCTGCCTGTATGAATGTGGTATACTGAATCTATCTTAAGACTGGAGGGAAATGTCATATGGAGAGAAAGGAAACATTCAGCGAATTTTCTTACAAAAGAATCGATCTTGAGGAAGTGAAAAAGAAGATCAGGGAAATCACAGAGGAGGTAAAACAGGCAGCTTCTGCCGAAGAGCAGGCAGCAGCTGTTTACCGGATGAATGAATTAGAAAAGGAGATTTCTACGGCAAGTTCTCTTGTATACATCCGTTACACGGTGAATACGAAAGATGAATTTTATGCAAAAGAGCGGGAATATAACGACCAGATTTCTCCGATTCTCGAAGAAGAGATGCAGAAATACAATGAAGCGCTGCTTCACTCGCCATTTCGGAAAGAACTGGAGGAAAAATTCGGGAAGGTACTCTTTTTGAATCTGGATCTTGCGATGAAAGGATTTTCACCGGAAATTACCGGGCTTCTTCAGGAGGAGAGTACGCTGCAGACCCGGTATCAGTCTCTGCTTGCAGGAGCGCAGATCAAATTTCAGGGCGGACAGTATAATCTTTCCCAGATGGGACTGTTTATGCAGAGCCAGGACCGTGAGATACGGAAGGAAGCGTATGAAGCCTACGGGAAGTTTTTTGATGATCATCAGGAAGAACTGGATGAAATTTTCGATAAACTGGTGAAAAACCGTACCGAGCAGGCACACCGCCTTGGTATGAAAAATTTCGTGGAGCTTGGCTATGTGCGCCGCCAGAGAAACTGCTATGCACCGGAAGCTATTGCGGACTTCCGTGATCAGGTGGTTCGGGATCTCGTTCCGGTTGTCTGTGAAATCAAGAAGACACAGGCAGAGTGTATCGGTGTAGATCATTTGAAAATATACGATGATTCCTTCCGTTTCCCGGATGGCAATGCGGTTCCGCAGGGGACGCCGGAGGAAATCATGGAGGCAGGACGCAGGATGTATACGGAAATGTCCCCGGAGACTGCGGATTTTATCAAAATGATGTTCGAACGGGAGCTCTTCGACGTGGTAGCCAAACCGGGAAAAGCGACCGGAGGTTACTGCTGTGATATACCGGGATATGGCTGTCCGTTTATCTTTTCCAATTTTAACGGTACGGCAGGAGATGTGGATGTGCTGACCCACGAGGCGGGACATGCCTTTGCTTCCTACATGGCGGAAAAGCACATCGATCTACTTTCCATGCATCTGCCGTCCATGGAAGCTGCAGAGACTCACTCCATGTCCATGGAATTTTTTGCGACACCGTGGTATGAGCTGTTCTTCAAACATCAGACAAAGAAATATGAAGTTTCCCACCTTGAGGGAACGCTGAATTTTATTCCATATGGATGTCTGGTGGATCACTTCCAGCAGGTAGTCTATGAGCATCCGGAGATGACGCCGCAGGAGCGCAACGAAGCGTGGCTGAAGCTGGAAAAACGGTACCGCCCGTATCTGGATCTGGAGGGAATTCCTTTTTACGAAAGAGGAGCCGGATGGCAGAGACAGAACCATATTTACGCATCACCGTTTTACTATATTGATTACTGTCTGGCACAGACCGTGGCGCTGCAGTTCTGGCTGGAAATCGAAAAAGACTGGGATCAGGCCTGGGTAAAATACAAAGAGTTTGTAAAACGCGGAGGTACGGATACATTCCTCGGACTGGTAAAGGGAGCGGGACTGACTTCTCCGATGGAGGACGGATGTCTCCGTTCGATCGCGGAGTATTCCGGTAAGTGGCTGGAAACACATAAAATCTGATACGTTTGTGAAAAGGTTTATGTTCAGGAGGAGAAAAAGATGCATCAGGAATATCATGTTGCAGTGACCGGGTGTGATGAAAACTGCGGTGACAAGGTCCACCCGTTTCGGACAATTTCCAAAGCGGCTGCAGTGATGGAGGCAGGAGACCGGGTAATCGTGCACGAAGGTGTGTACCGGGAATGGGTGAAACCTGCAAGGGGCGGCAAAAATGATGCCTGCCGTATTATTTATGAGGCTGCACCGGGTGAGAAGGTTGTAATCAAAGGATCGGAAAAAATTACAGGCTGGGTAAAAGAAGAAGGAACGGTCTGGAAGGCAACGGTTCCCAATACTTGGTTCGGGGAATACAATCCGTATGCAGAGCCGCTGAAAGGAGACTGGTATCTGTATCCGGATTATCCATTGCATCCGGGAGAAGTGTATCTCAACGGGAAAGCGCTCTATGAAGCCGCTTCGCTGGAAGAAGTCAGACATCCGAAAATCAGGGAAAAAGGCGTGGGACCGTATTATCCGAAACGGACCGGAACGATTCCGCATCCGGAAGATACCATCTATCAGTGGAAGGCAGAGGCAGGAAAAGACGAGACTACGATTTATGCCAATTTCCATGAATACAATCCGAACGAAGAAGAAGTGGAAATCAATGTCCGGGAAAGCTGCTTTTATCCGGAAAAACGGGGAATTGATTATATTACAGTATCAGGATTCGAGATGGCTCATGCGGCTACACGCTGGGCGCCGCCGAGCTCGAATCAGCAGGGGCTGATCGGACCGCGCTGGAGCAGGGGATGGGTGATTCAAAATAATATCATTCATGACTCCAAATGTATGGGAATCAGCATCGGCCGCGATGATTTGTTTCATGGCGATCTGGAATCCGAGCGGTTCCGGAAATCCGGTCATCAGCATCAACTGGAGCTGATTTTTGAAGCTGGAAGTGTGGGCTGGTCGAAAGAACATATCGGCTCCCATGTGATCTGCGATAATATCATTTATAATTGTGGACAGGACGGAATCGGGGGAAATCTTGGCTGCATCTTCAGCAGAATTTCCCACAACCGGATTTATCACATCGGAACGAGGCAGGAATTCTTTGGACATGAAATTGCAGGGATCAAGCTGCACACAGCCATTGACGTGGAGATCGAGGGGAACTGGATCTCGGACTGTACACTTGGAACCTGGCTTGACTGGGAGGCTCAGGGAACTCACTTACACGGGAATGTGTATGAGAATAATGGGCGGGACCTGATGATTGAAGTGACTCACGGCCCGCATCTGATCGAAAACAATGTGTTTGCATCGAAATACAATCTGGATAATGTAGCCCAGGGTGGAGCTTACGTTCACAACCTGTTCTGTGGTGTGATCTGCCAGCTGCCGGAACTGGAACGGGTGACGCCATACCACTTTGCACACTCCACAGCGGTGAAAGGATACGCCTTTGTATACAGTGGAGACGACCGGTTTTATAACAACGTGTTTGTAGGAGGAGAACGCACATCATCTGAAGAGACCTTTTTTGGCGCAGAGGGAGAGGAGCATACATTTTTTGGAACAGCCGGGTATAATGACTGTCCGCGATCCCTTCCGGAATATCTGGAACGAATCAATCAGGCATCCAGAGGACGAGGCAATACAGAAGCATATGTACAGGTTAAACAGCCGGTATATCTGGGTGGAAATGTGTACCTGAACGGTGCGGAACAATGTGAAGGAGAGAAGGCATTGAGCCTGAATGTGGATCCGAAGGTACATATTATCGAAAAAGAAGGAAACGAATATCTGGAAATCACCATGCCGGAAGAGGTGGTTGGCTTCTCAGCAGGGATCGTCAGTACAGAAAATTTAGGAACAGGGCGTCTTGTGGAAGAGTCGTTTCTGACGTCGGATGGGAAAGAGTACCGCTCCGCATCGGATTATGCCGGAAATCTGCGGGAAGGCCGGATATCGGCAGGACCGTTCCAGCAGATTCACGCAGGGGAGAATAAAATTCTGCTGTGGGAAGCATAAAATGTACTGTGGGGCACTGAAAGGCTAAGAAAAGATAGCAGCAATGGATGGACTGAGAAGAGGAGAGTATTTCTCAGCCCGTCTGTTATTTTAGGAAAAGTCTTTTTACGTTTTTGGACAGAAAAAGAGAGGAAAAAAAGAACAGCCTGCGGTACAGTGAGTGGGAGAGGAGGACTGGATGATGGAATGGCTGAAACAGTTTAACGATGCCATCGCATATATAGAAGCACATCTGGACGGAGAGATCTCCTATGAAGAGGCAGCGCGTATTGCATGCTGTTCTACCTGTTATTTCCAGCGCCTGTTTACTTATATAGTAGGAATTTCTCCTGCGGAATATATTCGCCGCCGGAGAATGACCCAGGCTGCTTTTGAGATTCAAAGAACCGGAAAGCGAATCATGGAGATCGGACTGAAATACGGATATACTTCTCCAACAGCTTTTAACCGCGCATTTCAAAGCGTGCATGGAATGCCGCCGACTATGGCGAGAAAACCGGAGGTTACGCTGCAGGCCTATCCTGCCGTTCATCTGAGTGTGTCTGTCAGCGGAGAACATGCGCTGGCATATCACATCACAGAAAAGCCAGCCATGCGGATTGTAGGATGCCGGATTCCGCTGACAGAAGAGATGGAAGAAAACCAGAAAAGGATTCCCCAATTCTGGAAGCAGATGTGGGACAATCCCGATTTCCCGGATCTGCTTCCTTCTTCCAGTCAGGGACTGGAAGGGCTGTACGGTATTTCTGTCTACGAAAGTCCTCAGAACTTTTATTATTACATTGCCACGGCGACAGAGGAACCTGTGCCGGAAGGACTGTTTGAATATCATATCCCGGCATCGAAATGGGTGATTTTTGAGAATCAAGGTTCTTTTCAGGAAGAGGTACAGACGGTTTTCCGCAGTTTTTTTACGGAATGGCTTCCATTTTCCGGATACCGGTATGCCGGACTCCCGGATATAGAATGGTATCCATATGGAGACGGTCAGATCAGATCCGGACATTCGGAAGTGTGGATCGCAGTGGCGGAAAGGGAGGACAAACATGCGTCATTTACAGTTTCAGGGGAGCCATTATGAAATGGGAGTCCGGCGGGGAGAGATTCTCCGGGAAAATAAGGTTATCTTTTCGATTCATCTGGACGAATTTCAAATGCAACATGGAAAGCAGAGTAGTGAAATACTGCGAACTGTTTTCCCGGAAGTATGTGGGGAAGTCCGGGGGCTTACGGATACGATTGATGTGGATTTCCAGACGTTTTTGTCGTGGATGCTCTGTATGGGCTGTTGTATGTATAATCTGGCAGGAAATATTCCGAAAGAGATCCGGGGCTGTACCGCCTTTGCCTATTCCGGAAACGGCCAGGTGATTTATGGGAGAAATAATGATCTTCCGCCTTGGATGAGGGAACAGAGCAATAGTGAAGTATATGATCCGGAAGGAGGATACCGTTTTCAGCTTACGACGTCCTCGTTCATCAATGGAGAAGAAGGAATCAATGAGCATGGGCTGGCCGTTGCAATGACCTTTGTCATGACAAGGCTGCATAAGATCAGGCCGGGAATCAATTCCTGCTTTGCAGTCCGGTATCTGCTGGAAAAAGCAAAGAATACAAAAGAGGCACTTACCCTCCTTCAGAATCTCCCGGTCGCATCCAACTATAATCTGCTGATTGCGGATCCGGGAGGCGACATGGCAGTTGTGGAATGTACGCCGTCCGGAAAACGAATCCGTAATGCAGAGCCGGTACAGGAAGGCAGTCTGATCTGTACAGTGAACAGCTTTACGTCAGAAGAAATGAAAGCGCAGGATGATTCGGAAGGGCAGGACTATCGTTCCAGGGAACGGTATGAGGTAGTAAGACAGAGTTTTGCGAAACGAAAGGATCGGACCAATGTCATTGGCTTTGCCCAGAAACTTTTGAGGGGAGAGTATGGATTTCTCTGTCAGTATGATCAGGAGCCGGATTTTGAAACAATATGGAGTTCTGTTTTCGATCTCAAAACACGGATGATTTACCGGGCAGAAGGAGATCCCCGAAGACATGAGTTCCAGATGGATTCCAGGCTTCGGGAATTGATTGAGAAAAAGAAATAAAGGAAAAAGTAGCTACGTTATGGAGGTGACTGTATGACCTTGCACACCATGCTTTCAGAACTGCATTACCGGGATCAGATTCAGGAAGCGGTTCAAAAGGAAATAAACAGGCTGGGTGACACAGTGGAAGTGCTTGCAGACAAAGCGTATCAGGGAGAGGATTTCCAGTTTTTCCTGTGTGATCAGGTTCCGACTGTCCGTTTAGCTGTCATTACCTGTCTTCTTGTGGAGAAATATGAAGAATACAGGGCACGGGGAATCTCGGACAGTATTATTTTTGATACCTTCCAGGATGTTACGCTACGGGCAGAGATTTATTTTCAGAAAACCGGCCGGGCCGGGCTTGAAAAAGACGATGTGATCTGGTTTCGCCACATTATGAATGTTGAGATTTTTAAAATTGGCTCTTTGCAGTTTCAGCCATTCCAAATGGTATATCTGGATGATGATTATTTTTATATGATTTATTCCACGAATGC
>LHCFI01400__coassemble_3509_pt1 | contig 7479 bp, 7 predicted proteins | sample LHCFI01400__metabat2_low_PE_018 | metagenome-assembled genome bin LHCFI01400 | reverse complement strand
ACCCGTCAGAAAGCTTTACATATTATTTCCTTTACTTTTCCTTTCAGGATCGTTGACTTTTTCTTTCCGGAGGGTTACAATTTTGGAGATAAATTCTTCATAAAACGAAAGAAAACGAGGAAGAAAAAATGAACGGTCAACATCATGTGGATATGAAGTATTCCATCCCAAAACCATCATCCAAAATCAAACCCAAATCCAAAATCCAGGATTTTGTGGTCATGACGGCCGCCACTGCCATCATGGCATGCGGTATTTATTTTTTCAAATTTGCAAATAATTTTGCATTCGGCGGTATTACAGGTCTTGCGGTCCTTGTCGCCGAGACCGGAACCATCAGCAGCAGTGATTTTAACTTTGTCTGCAACATTGTCCTTCTGGTTCTGGGATTCCTGATCATGGGAAAAAGCTTTGGTGCAAAAACATTTTACTGCAGCATGCTTCTTTCCTTTCTCCTGTCTATCCTGGAGCGTGTTTACCCGATGGACGGACCACTTACCAACCAGCCTGTCCTGGAACTGATTTTTGCCATCGCTGTTCCCGCGTTCGGATCGGCAGTTCTCTTTAATATGGGCGCATCCAGCGGCGGAACCGATATCGTGGCGATGATACTGAAAAAATATACCGGTTACGACATTGGACGTGTCCTGATGATCTCCGATGTGGCAATCGCTGTGGCAGGCGTATTTGTATTTGGCATGGAGACAGGTCTGTTTTCGATTCTCGGACTTGTTCTTCGGTCACTCATTACAGACAACTTTATCGAAAGTTTCAATCTTTCCAAATGTTTCAATGTTGTCTGCGACAGTCCCGAGCCGATCTGTAACTTCATTATCCGGGATCTGCACCGGGGGGCTACTGTCTACTCCGCTCAGGGTGTCTTCTCCGGACAGAAGAAATACATTGTTCTGACAGCATTGAACCGTCCGCAGGCAGTGCGTCTCCGTAACTTCATCAAGGAAACCGAGCCGGGCGCATTTATCCTGATCTCCAACACCAGCGAGATTATCGGACGCGGATTCCACACCGTATAACAGGAGTAAAATATATAGTAAAAAATAAAATCCCGGAGACACATGTGATTTCACATCGTTCTCCGGGATTTTTTCGTCACCGATTATTATTTTTCATTCAGCACTTCTTCCATAGCTTTGACCACATTCTGATACTTTTCCTGTGTATAGGTATCATAACGGTTCGGATTTCCCGCATCCGAGAGCTGATCCTGCATGGAGGCAATTCCCTCTGTAAAGACCTGCTGTACTGTCGGATCCACTCCTTCCAGTTTCAGCTTCATATCTTCCGCACTCATCGCTTCGCTCTCTGTCAGATAAGCCTGAAGCTTCTGAGTAAATGATTCTTTCTGGCTGCTCTCATACTGCTCTGAGAAATTCAACACACCGAAAGCTGCTTTCAGCCTCTTCAAACTTGCTCCTGCTGTTCCTTCCTCGTACTGGGAAAGGGACTGGATCATCTCGCCAAATGCTTCCTCATCTACTTCCGTATTCTGATCCGCCGGCTGTGTTCCTGTGTTTTCCGGCTGTCCCGGATCCGCCTTGTTATTTTCCGTCTCTGAATTCTCAGGATCTTCCATCTCCGGTTCTTTCTCCTGCTCTTCCGTTTCCCCGTTATCCGTCTCGTCCGGTTCTTCCTGTTCCTTTGTGGATGATCCCTGATCAGTCTGCTCTGTCTTTGGCTCTTCGCCGGTATCTGCAGGTGTCCTGGAGCCACAGGCGCTCACTCCAATCATCAGGATTCCTATTCCAAGTGCCAGTAATCGCTTCATTCGTCTTTTCATACGCCTTCCCCCCTTCCGGTCATCCTCTTCCTTCTACCTACAGTATACCTGTTTCTCCGCCATTTCACAAGCCGGATCATTGCTTCTTCTTTTCCATCATCAGATACAGATATGCATCTTCCAGTGTGATCTTCGGCTGTGTACAGTCAATATCCGGTTTCACATCGCTGATAATTTTCACCGTCATTCCTTCTTCCGTGTACTGCTTGGAAGTCGTACGGTACTGCTTTTCCAGTCTTTTTGCTTCTGTGTCGTCTGCTACATTTGCTGTCCAGATCTTTCCTTTTGCCCGGGAAAGCAGCGCCTGTACCGTACCTGTATAGAGGAATGAACCTTTCCGCATCACCGCAAGCTTGCTGCACGTAGCCGCGATGTCCTCCACCACATGAGTGGAAAACAAAACGGTCCGCCCCTCCGAAAAATCCACCAGAAGGTTACGGATACGCACCCGCTCTTCCGGATCAAGCCCCGTTGTCGGTTCGTCCACAATCAGAAATTCCGGTTCATTCAGAAGTGCCTGAATGAGTCCGACTCTTCGCTTCATTCCTCCGGAAAGCTGACGCATTTTCTTTTTCCGGTGATTCGTAAGCCCTGTCTTTTCCAGATAATAGCGGATGCGCTTTTTACATTCCTCCTTCGGGATACCGGAAAGTTCTCCCAAATATTCCAGGCAGTCCTGCACGGAAAGACCCGGATAGAGGTTGAGCTCCTGCGGCAGATACCCGATTTTCTGCCTGATGACTTCGTCCTTTCCAGTCCCGTACCTGATTCCGTCCAGATACACCTCACCATCGGACGGAGTCAGAACCGTCGTCAGTACCCGCATCAGCGTCGTCTTTCCGGCGCCGTTTTCCCCGAGCAGCCCATAGACACCGTGGGGGATTTCCAGATTGACATGGTCTACCGCCCGAACCTGGTTTTTAAATGTTACTGTCACGTTTTTTATGTTTACACTCATTTTGACACCCTCTTTTCTATAATCGAAATCAATACCAGAAATACAATGGACAACAGAATTTGAATCAGTGTGCCATATGCCCATTCGTTCCATTTGGCTCCCATGGAATCACAGAAGGAATAGGCAAACAGGTTGTACCGCCCAAACAGTCTCTCTCCTGTTGTGGAATTGGTCGTAATCCATAGAAGAACCGATACTCCAATCCCCGCCCACTGGCTCTTTGCCAGATTGGAAATGACAACCGAGATCAGACTCCAGAATAAAACAGTTCCCGCAAGTGCCGCTGCGTAACCGCCGTACTCGGAAGCAAAGGTACGCTCTGTCATGCGGTAAGGCTTCTGCCAGTAAAAAGTAAAATATGCTGCAAGAGCGGTCACATACAAATACACTGCCTGAATAATCCATCTCCGGTAAATCATGCGGATCCGGTTCTTTTCCGGTTTCAGACAGATGATTTCCCACCGCTGCCCGTTTCGGTCCATCACACTGGTCTCCGCGCAGAATACGGATGCCAGAACGGCCACTCCCGGCATCAGCGCAGGACCGATCTCTGAAGTCAGCGTGACGCCCCGTACCAGCGCAAACAGAAGCAGAAACAGGATGGAGTACGCCAGTTTATAGGGTGCAATACAGATTTTCCATTCCTTTTTCAATACACTCTCCTCCTTTTCCAGATGACCGCCGCCCCAAAGAGAAAGGCTGCTGAAGCCACAAGCAGAAAGATCTGGTTCCACATGGCCATCGGCGGCGGCGCCGTATCCAGAAATCCACCCGGAAACCGCACCAGAATGGCAAGAGGTCTTCCGTAGTATCCAAATTCACCGTCCGGCCCGATGCTTCCCATATTGGAATAAAACAGATACAAAAACAGAAGCGGTACTCCCGGAAGCGGATTTTTAAAAATCAGCGCGATGATCACATACACGCTCGCAATCATCAGAAGATTCGGCAGCATATAGCAGACCGCCGGAATCAGAAATTCGATCAGCGATACCGGCAGATCATTGCGGAGCCCTGCCGCAAAACTGACAAAGAAGAACACAATCACAAGGATCAGCCAGACAATTCCCACTGAAAGAAATCCTCCTGCCGCTTTTCCGAAGATATAGCTCCCTGCCGAAACCGGCTTTGTGTGAAGCAGTTCGTAAGTGTCTCTTCTCGTATCCCGGATAAAGAGAAACGCCAGCAGAACCGCGCTGAAAAAAGTAAGATACAGTCCGCCGAAATCTGCAAATTTTCTTCCGAAGTACCAGGAATAACTGTATTCCGACAGTTTTGCTTTCAATTCAGCGTTGATTTCGTCTACGGTACCCTGATGATATTCATAGCCCTCGTAATAATATCTCAGGCTGTAGCCACCCGGATACCCGTAAATCTCCCCGATAGCATCGGACATTTCGTCGATACTCTTTCCTGAAGAACTGATCTGATCCAGTGTGTTCTGAACTACTTGTTCCTCCTCACCGTTCTCCTTTACAACCATACTGATCATCTTTTTCTTGGCAAGTTCCAACTGCTCTTCCTTCGTGGATTTGACATATCCGTTCATGATATCCGCGTCCGCAATGTTCTCCGGCTTTGCCTCTTTCACTTCCTGCTCCGTACGGAAATATTTCACTTCCAGATATGGAGACAGAATCTGAAACAAACCGAAAATCACAACCACGATCCCGACCCAGAATAACGGATTCTTCAGGTAGTTTTTTACTTCCCGTTTCATTACTGCTTTCATGTTCATCCCCTCTTCCTTTTTTGATATTCCTATCGTATCAGGAGATTCACAATGAAAAGACAACGGAAAAAAAGACAAAAAAATTCCTGCTGCATTTTTTACAGCAGGATTATCATTTTTCATCCGTGCACGAACGGAAATACGCCCGTACACACGCCCCGTCTCTCTGGTTTTCCACTTCCAGGTGTCCTCCGTGTTTCTTACAGAACACTTCGCTGATATACATTCCAAGTCCGAAATGTTTCAGATCATCCCTTGGATTGGCCGAAGTGAATGCCTGTTTTGCTTCTTCTTCACTGATGGTAAATCCTGTTCCATCATCTTTTACTTCCAATACCAGCTGGTCGGCTTCCCGGCAGACGACCACCGATACCTTTGACGCTGCATAACGCAATGCGTTGGTAATCAGGTTTTCCGCTACTTCCAGAATCAGGTCACGATCCAGCGTAAGTTTTTCTCCCTCTCCTCCCGCAAAGATTTCAAACTGCTTTCCGGAAGCTTCTGCCAGCATCTCTCCGGTCTTTTCGATCTGTTCTGCAATCTCAGCAGCCGTCGTGTCCATGCAGGAAATCGGCTCCCGTTCCAATGCGGAGAAGACCCGCATCCGGTCCAGAAACCGCTCCAGCCGTTCCACCTGTCCCATGCTTTCTTTCAGCATATCCAGAAGCGCTTCCCGGTCCAGCTTTTCTTCCGGGATAAACTCCATCATCATTTCCTGATACCCTTTGAGCACAGTCAGAGGCGTCCGCAGATCGTGTGCAATGGCAGAGCGCAATACCTGCTCATCTTCCACCATCCGCCACATCTTCTGGTTGTTCTGAGCCAGTTCCTCTTTCATGTGGTCAAACTCCCTGCAGAGTACGCCCAGTTCGTCCTTACTCTGATATCCGATCTCAAAATCCAGGTCATTGTCCGCAATCTTCTTTGCAGCCAGATTCAGCTCCAGAAGGGGCCTTCGAATCTTATTCCGGTAAAACAAAAAGGTGGACACAACAATCCCTGCCGCACATAGAACAAGAATCCCGTATGTAGTCAAAAAGTCGCACAGTTCGGAAAGCCTTGCATCCGTCCGGCTCATATCCTCATTGCTGACCCGCGGAATCGTCACATCGAAGGCATCTGGATTCCGGTTCTGCATTTCTTCGATAAACCGATCCTGATCCACATATTTCCACCAGATCTGTTCCTGCGCCCGTTCTGCTTCCAGGACGATGAATGCTCCAAGAATAAATCCGATGACAATTCCTGTCAGCATGTAGACAATAATACTTTTCCTCAGGGAAAGATTTCTTATTTTTTCCATCGATAGCCCACTCCCCATACTGTTTCAATCGGGTCTTCCTTTGTATACTGCCCTATTTTCCCACGGATTCTCCGTACCAGCTCTGTGATGCCCCGGCTGTCGCCCTGTCCATCATAGCCGCAGACATGTTCATAAATCCGTTCTTTGTCAAATACCTGTCCCGGATGCATGGACAAAAACTCCAGAATCCCAAATTCCGTCTTCGTCAGATCCAGCACCTGCCCGTCAAAGGAGGCTGTCTTTGCTGTATAGTCCACCATCATTCCGTTTCCAAATCGGTACTGCGTCTTCTGCTGATGCCGTTCCTCCCGCCGCAGATGGGCCAGCACTCTCGCTTCCAGTTCCTTCAGGCTGAACGGTTTTACAATATAATCGTCTCCACCCATCATCAGTCCGTTCACCCGATCCTGCTCTTCGACCCGTGCGGTCAGAAATAAAATCGGACAGGACACCTGATCCCGGATTCTCCGGCACACCTCCAGGCCGTCCATTCCCGGCATATTGATATCCAGAAGAATGAGATCCGGTCCTTCTCCAGACTTCTTCACCGCGTCCATCCCATTGACCGCTGTCAGCATTTCATACCCTTTCATCCGGAAATACCGGCACAGCATCTCTAACAGATCCTGGTCATCATCCACAAGAAGAATTTTGTAGCTCATCCGACAAATACCATCCTTTCTTTACGCTAAAACATTGCCGAGATGATCATTCATCTGTTAAACCAGCAGTTTTCGAAAATCTTCGATCGATATCCCATATTCGGATGCCGCCTGCTCCAGATTCAGAAAACCTTTCTGATATAACTCTATCACAGCATCTTTCCTCCCCTGATCATGTGCGGCATCTTTTTCGTCCCTGGCTTTCTCAAGCTGCTTTTGACTTTCCGAAAAACGCTCCTGCATATCAGCCAGACTATCCTGAGCTACATCCAGCTTTCCCTGCGTCTCATCCAGTTTCCCCTGCGTCTCATCCAGTTTCCCCTGTGTCTCATCCAGTTTCCCCTGTGTCTCATCCAGTTTCCCCTGAATCTCTTCCAGCTTTTCCTGTGCATTTGTCATCCGCTGAAAAGCCCGTTCAGCCTGTCTTTGCAGAGACAGCTGATCGCGAAGTGCCCGTTCCCTTGCTTCATATGCTCGGCGTTTCTCTTCATCCTGGCTCATTTCCATCAGATCTTCATAGGCTTCTTCCAGATAGGTATTTCCCTTTGCCATCTCTTTTAAATCCTCCTTTTTACCGCCGCGGAAGAATTTCATCCATGCAATGATGCCATCTGGATGGTGATACTCCTCTGGAATCTTGGGCAGTTCCAGAATCTGAAGTTCCAGCTTATCGCTGTACAGTTCTCCGGTCGCTTTATCATAAACCTGTGCCTTACGGCAGCAGATGTCATCCTTCTTATAGTAGGTGAAATTCAAAACACTGACATGTACACATTTCTGAAGCCGATCATATTCCTCACCTTTGCAAAGCTGGCTGGAAAACATCTTGCACAGATAAAACAGACTCCTGTCGTCCCAGTATTCCATATAAACAACCTGCATCTCAATATCAAGCTGAGTACCGTTTTCCAGAAGAACATGAACATCCAGCACTCCCTTCTTTTCCTCCTCCGATCGTTTGGTAAGTTCATTTTCCAGAATAATAGTATTCCCGATCTGTTCAGGTGAAAGCTCCAACAATTCAGC
>LHCFI01400__coassemble_3345_pt1 | contig 7880 bp, 6 predicted proteins | sample LHCFI01400__metabat2_low_PE_018 | metagenome-assembled genome bin LHCFI01400 | reverse complement strand
ATGAACATGCGTTCTTTTTTTGACTGCTCCAAAAACGCAATTTCCTATAAAGTAAAAAAAGTCCTCTGATTTACTCAGAGGACGATACTGTCATCGTGGTTCCACCTCACTTTACAGCCATCTCACGATGACTGCCTCATCAGATACGCTGTCTCCAGATATACCCTTGCAGATAACGGCTGCTGCCGGAAATGCCTACTAGTCTGTACATTCAGCACTCTACTCCAAGAGGAATTCAGTAACACTTTCTGTATCCCATTCCACCACGCGGGACTCTCTGTAACATTCCATGATACTTACTACTTCTTTTCTTCGTATTTTCAAAGCAGATCTATGAAGTTGTTTCCATATTACTTCACATCTGCAGGTTTGTCAATACTTATTTTCCTGCCTCCGAAGAATCCTTCTTCACCGTCAGAGTACCGTCCTTCACCTCGATCCGGACTTTTCCTTTCCATTCACTCTCAAGGGAACTTTCCAGTTCTCCGGAAAGTCTGATCCGGATCGGAAATTCTCCAGCCTCACTGCCGTCCGCATCGCATTCTACCTCGTAATCACCGCCTTCGTTCAGATCATCCATCAGATCCTGAACACGGTATCCCGCCTCTTTGCTCAGCCATGCTTCCTTTTCTTTCGTTCCCGTTCCGTCTGCGAACTCTGCTCCGGCTGATAATTCCGGCAGATTTTCTCCCTGGTAAATTGTTTCAGACCGTGCAGTCAGTACAATCAGCGTTTCTTCGTTCCGGTTGAACTGCGGCATAACTTTCACCAAAAGGAAAATCAGCAGACAAAAAACGACACCGGCTGCAAAAGCGGCCGGTACGTTCCATTTATTTCGTATTCTTTTTGTATGAAACAGATTTTTTTTCGTCTTTTTTCCAACAGAAAGAATGTTTCTCTTCATTCGTATCTGACCTCGATTCCTATGTTATCCGTTACGATTATAGCGCACTTCTTTCCCGGATACAATGAAAGAGTTCTTAAATAAGAATGAAATTTCCCTTATATTTTCTTTCTTTTACAGAATGATACGCACTTTCAGGACATTCTCGATTTTGGAAAGTTCTTCCGCAATTCCGGAAGAATCCGTATCTTCAATATCGATCATCGTATAAGCAAAGCGTCCGCGGCTTTTGTTCGTCAAATCCGCGATGTTGATTCCTCTCTTTGCAAGAAGAGCCGTAAACTGGCCGATCATGTTCGGCACATTGTGATGAAGTACGGTAATTCTTGGATTTTTCCCTTTCTTTCCCATATCGCAGTTCGGAAAGTTTACGGAATTCATGATATTTCCGTTTTCCAGATACTCCCGGATCTCCCGGACAGCCATTCTGGCGCAGTTGTCCTCAGACTCTTCCGTGGAAGCACCCAGATGGGGAATAACGATGACATGATCTCTTCCTGCCAGCCCCGCTGTCGGAAAGTCTGTGACATATTTCCGTATGTGCCCGGTTTCCAGTGCCTCGATCAGATCTTCTTCCTTAACAAGAAGGTCTCTTGCAAAGTTCAGGAGAATTACACCGTCTTTCATCTGCCCTGCAGCCTCCCGGTCAATCATTCCTTTCGTGTCATCCAGTGCCGGGACATGAAGCGTAATATAATCACATTCCTGATAAATCGTCTCCAGATTTTTCACATGATGAATGTGGCGCGACAGATTCCACGCGGAATCCACCGACATATACGGATCGTATCCATATACTTCCATACCAAGATGAAGCGCCGCATTCGCCACCAGCACGCCAATGGCTCCAAGACCGATCACGCCAAGCTTCTTTCCTTCAATCTCCTGTCCGGCAAACATCTTTTTCTGCTTCTCCGCTGTCTTTGCGATATTCTCTTCTCCGGCATGGGCCTTCACCCACTCGATGCCTCCGATGATATCGCGGGACGCCAGAAGCATCCCCGCAATCACCAGCTCTTTCACCCCGTTTGCGTTCGCTCCCGGCGTATTAAAGACTACAATTCCTTTTTCCGCACAGTCTTCCAGCGGAATATTATTCACTCCAGCTCCCGCCCTTGCGATTGCTTTTAATTTCTCTGGAAAAACCGTTTCATGCAAAGATGCACTTCTTAGGAGAACCGCATCCGCCCCGGCCATCTCTTCTGTTCTCTGGTAGTCTTCCGAAAAGAGGGAAAGCCCTGCTTCCGAAATGGCGTTCAAACATTGATACTGATACATTACCGATTCTCCTTTTCAAATTTTTCCATAAATGATACAAGTGCCTCCACGCCTTCATATGGCATGGCATTATAGAGGCTGGCCCGCATGCCTCCAACGCTCCGGTGTCCTTTCAGATTGACCAGACCATGTTCTGCAGCCGCTGCCGTAAATCTGGCATCCAGATCTTTGTCGCCTGTCACAAATGGAACATTCATCAAAGAACGGTCTTTCTTCGCTGCTGTGCCGGAAAACAGGCGGCTGTCATCCAGATATTCGTACAAAAGTGCCGCCTTTTTCTGGTTCTTCTTCTGAATTCCCGGAAGTCCTCCCTGATCCAGAAGCCACCGGAACACTTTCCCGCAGATATAAATTCCGTATGCAGGCGGCGTATTGTAAAGAGAACCTGCCTTGGCGTGGACATGGTACTGCATCATGGTCGGAGTTCCCGGAAGCGCCTCTTCCCGGATTAGATCCTTCCGTATGATCACAATCGTCACACCGGCCGGCCCGATATTCTTCTGCACACCGCCATACATGATGCCGTACTTTGTAATGTCCACAGGCTCAGACAGAAAGCAGGAGGAAACATCCGCTACAAGAGGGATGCCCTTCGTATCCGGAAGGGTATGAAACTTCGTTCCGTAGATCGTATTGTTCTCACAGATGTAAACATAATCCGCATCCCCGGAAGCAGACAGCTCACTCAGATCCGGGATGCAGGAAAAATTCTGCTCCTCAGAGGAGGCTGCTGCTTTTGCCTCTCCGTACTTCTGCGCTTCCTTCCAGGCTTTCTTTGCCCACTGCCCGGTCAGAATATAGTCTGCCTTTTTGTATTTCATGAGATTCATCGGAATCATTGCAAACTGCAGCGATGCCCCTCCCTGCAGAAACAGTACCTCATAGTCTTCCGGTATGTTTAAAAGTGTCCGGATGTCCTTCTCGGCATCCTGTATGATCGTTTCAAACGCCGCAGACCGGTGGCTCATCTCCATAACGGACATTCCGGTCCCCCTGTAATCCAGCATCTCCTTTGCGGCTTCCTGTAATACTTCCTCCGGCAGAACAGCCGGTCCCGCCGAAAAATTATATACTCTGCTCATACGATTCCTCCCTGTTTCCCGGCCAAACATTCCCCTTCGCCCGGCAGGTCGATTTTTAATTCTGTTTTGCTTTTTCTTTCAGATCTCCCTCATCAAATACCTGATCGATCGCTTCTCCCGGAGCAACCATCGGCCATACCTTCTCATCGCAGTCGATCTGACAGTCAATCAGAACCGGTCCGTCTGCGTTTCTTGCCTCCTCAAAGATCCGGACAAATTCTTCCCTTGTTGTGGCGCGGTATGCTTTCGCTCCCATCGCCTCGGCAAGTTTGACAAAGTCCACATTGTCATTGAGGATGGTAGCAGAATACCGTTTTCCATAGAACAGATCCTGCCACTGCCTCACCATTCCAAGTACGTGGTTATTCAGAATGACTTCGATAATCGGAATCTGATAACGTGCTGCTGTTGCAATCTCATTCATGTTCATCCGGAAACATCCGTCACCTGCAATATTAACCACACATTTTTCCGGTCTCGCACATTTCGCACCGATGGACGCCCCAAGTCCGTATCCCATCGTTCCGAGACCGCCGGATGTCAGAAGTGTTCTCGGCTTTGGATATTTATAATACTGTGCGGCCCACATCTGATTCTGTCCGACCTCTGTTACAATAACAGCATCTCCTTTCGTCTGCCGGTAAATTTCCTCTACGACAAACGGTCCGCTTAACACGTCCGGATGATAGGTCATCGGATATTTTGCCTTGTATGCTTCGATCGTCTGAATCCATTCACTGTGATTCTGCTTCTCCAGCATCTGATTCAGCTTTGAAAGTACCACCTTGACATCCCCGGTAATTCCATGCGTGATAACTACATTCTTATTCATTTCTGCCGGATCGATGTCAATCTGCAGAATTTTCGCCTTTGGCGCAAATTTCTCCGCATTTCCCGTGACACGGTCACTGAATCGTGCCCCCACTACAACAAGAAGGTCGCACTCACTGACTCCGTGATTCGATGTTTTTGTTCCATGCATGCCAAGCATTCCTGTGTAATATGGATCTGTTCCAGGAAACGCACCTTTTCCCATCAGAGTGTCCGCAACCGGCGCATCCACCTTTTTGACAAATTCAAACAGTTCTTCGTCCGCATCGGAGAGCACTGCGCCTCCACCCACGAAAATATATGGCTTTTTCGAGTTCTGGATCATCTCTACTGCCGTCTGAAGATCTTCTTCATTGACCTCTTCGTTTCTCTTTTGAGGTGTGATTTTTTTCGGCTCATATTCGGCAAGATTGGACGTTACATCCTTTGGAATGTCAATCAGTACGGGACCCGGACGGCCCTTACGTGCAATCCGGAACGCTTTCCGGATCGTATCAGCCAGTTTATTGACATCTTTTACAATATAATTATGTTTCGTAATCGGCATGGTGACTCCCGCAATATCGATTTCCTGGAAACTGTCCTTTCCAAGAAGGGATACTCCGACGTTGCAGGTGATTGCCACAACAGGAATAGAATCCATATAGGCAGTCGCAATACCTGTTACAAGATTTGTCGCCCCCGGTCCGCTTGTGGCCAGACATACACCGACTTTTCCCGTTGCCCTGGCATAACCGTCCGCCGCATGCGCCGCCCCCTGCTCATGGGAAGTCAGGATGTGACGGATCTCGTTCTGGTGCTTATACAGCGCATCATATACATTCAGAATCGCACCGCCCGGATATCCGAATACGGTATCCACACCCTGCTCTTTTAAACATTCTATTACAATTTCTGCTCCTGTAAGCTTCATTGCTCTTCTTCCTTTCGTCTAGTTTTTCGGAATCTCCAGGATCGCTCCTCTGTTTCCGCTTGTTACCATGGCTGCATACCGTGCCAGATAACCGGTCTTGACCTCCGGCTCTTTCGGCTGCCATGCCTTGCGTCTTTTTTCCAGCTCCTCTTCCGGAACATCCAGTTCCAGTTTCAGTCCCGGAATGTCAATCTTAATGATATCTCCCTCTTCTACAAGTGCAATCGGTCCGCCTACTGCCGCCTCCGGTGATACGTGTCCGATAGACGCGCCTCTGGATGCCCCTGAGAATCGTCCGTCTGTAATCAGGGCAACGCTGGATCCAAGTCCCATTCCCGCGATTGCGGATGTCGGATTGAGCATCTCCGGCATTCCCGGTCCGCCTTTTGGTCCGACATAGCGGATAACCACTACATCACCCGGATGAATCTCTCCGCCTTTGATTGCCTTGATTGCATCATCTTCGCAGTCAAAGACTCTGGCAGGTCCCTCATGAACCATCATTTCTTCTACTACCGCCGAACGTTTTACCACGCTTCCGTCCGGAGCAAGATTCCCTTTCAGAACGGCAAGGCCTCCCGTCTCACTATATGGGTGATCTACCCGTCTTATGACTTCCGGATTTTTATTGATACATCCTGCGATATTTTCTTTCACTGTTTTTCCGGTCACCGTCATGCAGTCTGTATAGAGAAGCCCTTTTTTGTCCAGCTCATTCATGACTGCGTAAACGCCGCCCGCCTCGTTAAGGTCCTCTATATATGTCGGTCCTGCCGGTGCCAGATGACAGAGGTTTGGTGTCTTCTCGCTGATTCCGTTTGCAAAATCAATCTCAAAATCCATTCCAATCTCATGGGCGATTGCCGGAAGGTGAAGCATACTGTTTGTGGAACATCCAAGGGCCATGTCCACTGTCAGGGCATTTAAAATGGCTTCCCTGGTCATAATGTCACGAGGACAGATATTTTTTCTCCAGAGCTCCATCACCTGCATACCCGCATGTTTTGCAAGACGGATTCTCTCGGAGTAAACTGCCGGGATGGTACCGTTGCCCTTTAAGCCCATTCCAAGCACCTCTGTCAGACAGTTCATACTGTTGGCCGTGTACATTCCGGAACAGGAACCGCATGTCGGGCAGACTTTACATTCAAACTCATCCAGCTCTTCTTCTGTAATCGTTCCAGCCGCATAAGCTCCAACCGCCTCAAACATGCTGGAAAGACTTCTCTTCTCTCCTTTCACATGTCCGGCAAGCATCGGGCCGCCGCTGACAAAAATAGTCGGAATATTGATCCGGGCCGCCGCCATCAGAAGACCCGGCACATTTTTATCACAGTTTGGAACCATGACAAGGGCATCAAACTGATGAGCCAGAGCCATCGCTTCCGTAGAGTCTGCAATCAGATCTCTCGTCACAAGAGAATACTTCATTCCGATATGTCCCATGGCGATCCCGTCACAGACTGCAATCGCCGGAAATACGATCGGGGTCCCTCCAGCCATGGCAACTCCCATTTTGACTGCTTCCACAATCTTATCGAGATTCATATGTCCCGGCACGATCTCATTATAAGAGCTTACAATTCCTACAAGCGGACGTTCCATCTCTTCTTTTGTCAGTCCCAGCGCATTCATCAGAGAACGATGCGGCGCCTGCTGGCTTCCTTTTGTTACAGTATCACTTCTCATCTTTCTTCCTCCTGTCCTTACTCTGTTTCTATAGTCATTATGCCTGAATTCTTTCACAGATCAGATCTCCCATTTCCTTTGTGCCTACCTGTGTACATCCTGCAGACATGATATCTCCTGTCCGGTATCCGTCTTTCAAAACCTGATCCACTGCCCTCTCTACCGCGTCCGCTTCCTTATCAAGATCAAAGGAGAAACGAAGCATCATTGCTGCGGAAAGGATTGTGGCAATCGGGTTTGCGATTCCCTTTCCTGCAATGTCCGGCGCGGATCCTCCGCTCGGCTCATACAGGCCGAATTTACTGTCATTAAGGCTTGCGCTTGCCAGCATTCCGATAGATCCAGTCACCATGCTGGCTTCATCGGATAAAATATCTCCAAACATATTCTCTGTCAGAATCACATCAAACTGCTTTGGATTTTTTACGATCTGCATCGCACAGTTATCAACAAGCATATGTTCCAGCGTCACGTCCGGATACTCTGCCGCCACCTCTTCTGTCACCTTTCTCCACAGTCTGGAGGAATCCAGAACATTTGCCTTATCCACACTTGTCACCTTGCGGGAACGTTTCCCGGCAATGTCAAATGCGCGCTTTGCAATCCTGCGGATTTCATTTTCATTATAGGAAAGTGTGTCCACCGCGGTCATGACACCATCCTTTTCTTCTGTCTTTCTTTCACCAAAATACAGTCCGCCCGTCAGTTCTCTCATAATCATAAAATCAAATCCGCCTTCGGTGAGCTCCGGTTTCAGAGGACATGCCCCTTCCAGTTCCTCATAGAGAACTGCCGGTCTTAAATTGGCGAAAAGGCCAAGCTCCTTACGAATCCGAAGCAGTCCTGCCTCCGGCCTTTTGGACGGTTCCAGCTGATACCATGGGGAAGTCTTTGCATCGCCTCCGATGGACCCCATCAGTACAGCGTCACATGCTTTTGCCTTTTCCACCGTCTCATCTGTAAGCGGCACTCCATGCACATCGATGGATGCGCCTCCCAGAAGAAGCTCCGTGTAATCACAGGTATGTCCGTATATCTCTCCTACTTTATCCAGAACCTTCATGGCCTCCGTGACAATTTCCGGGCCGATTCCGTCTCCTTTTATAATTCCTATGTTTAATTTCATTGCTATCCCTCCCAGAAAATCTGTTATCAATTATCATATAATATTTTCGTTTTTGTT
>LHCFI01400__coassemble_3306_pt1 | contig 7971 bp, 7 predicted proteins | sample LHCFI01400__metabat2_low_PE_018 | metagenome-assembled genome bin LHCFI01400 | reverse complement strand
CAAGCTTCGTAGCAATAATTACCGGTTCATATCCCTGATGTAAAATCCAGTCATACATCATTTTATCATTTTTTGACGGTTCGTGCCGGATATCAATCAGAAGGAACACCGCCTTAAGCATGGCAGACTGATGCAGATAGCGCTCAATCATCTTTCCCCACGCTTCCTTTTCTTTCTCGGAAACCTTGGCGTATCCATATCCCGGAAGGTCAACCAGATACATTTCCCCATTGATATTATAAAAATTAATCGTCTGTGTTTTTCCGGGCGTAGCCGAAATCCGGGCCAGAGACTTCCGGTTCATCAAAGCATTGATCAGGGAGGATTTCCCTACATTGGATTTGCCTGCAAATGCAATCTCCGGCTTGTCATTGACCGGAAGTTTACTGGTAATTCCACACACTGTCTCCAGAGCAACCTCTTTAATTACCATTGTTCTCCCTCCTGTTCTATTTTTTCTGCAAGTGCCGTATTTAGTACTTCTTCCATCCGTGAAACGAACCGGATCTCCAGTCCTTTTGTGATTTCCCTGGAAATTTCTTCCACATCCGCCTGATTTTCAGCCGGTACAAGCACACAACGCACGCCTGCGTTTTTCGCTGCCAACAGCTTTTCTTTTAGTCCTCCGATCGGAAGCACTCTTCCACGGAGCGTAATCTCTCCGGTCATGGCCACATCCGCCCGGACTTTTTTCCCGGTCACTGCGGAAAGGATCGCCGTGGCCATCGTAATGCCCGCAGATGGTCCATCCTTCGGCACTGCCCCTTCCGGAATATGTACATGAATGTCATGCTTTTCAAAAAAGTCTTCTTCGATTCCACAGCGGCCGCTGATGGAACGGATATAACTGATTCCGGCCTGCGCAGACTCTTTCATGACGTCACCCATCTGTCCTGTCAGCAGGAGATTTCCCTTTCCGGAAAGAACATTGACCTCAATCTGAAGTGTATCCCCTCCAACGCTTGTCCATGCAAGACCTGTCACAATTCCCACTTCATCCTGGCTGTTTGCCATATGATAGTGGTATTTTTCTTTTCCAAGATACTGTCCCAGATTCCGTTCCGTGATACGTACCCGCTTTTTTCCCGACTCCAGAATCTCCTTGGCCGCCTTTCTGCAAAGCTCCCCAATGGTTCGCTCCAAGGTACGGACACCGGCCTCTTTCGTGTAATTGCGGATGATTTTCCACAATGCTCCATCCGAAATACTGAGAAGTCCACCTTCCAGCCCGTGACGCTCCAGCTGTTTCTTCATCAGATGCTCTTTCGCAATGTGCATCTTTTCATTTTCCGTATAGCTGGAGACCGAAATCACTTCCATTCTGTCAAGAAGCGGTCTTGGAATCGTCTGAAGGGTGTTGGCGGTTGTCACAAAGACAACTTCCGAGAGATCCAGCGGTACTTCCAGATAATGGTCCCGGAATTTTTTATTCTGTTCCGAATCCAGAACCTCCAGAAGCGCGGAAAAGGTATCCCCTTTATTATAATCAGTGCTCACCTTGTCAATCTCGTCCAAAAGCATCACGGGATTTTTGACCCCCGCTTTCCGAAGCCCATCCGCGATTCTTCCCGGCATCGCTCCTACATAGGTCTTTCTGTGTCCCCGGATCTCCGCCTCATCTCTGACACCTCCGAGAGAGATTCTTACATAAGGCTTTTTCATGGACTCCGCAAGGGATTTCGCAATGGATGTTTTTCCAGTTCCCGGAGGTCCCACAAGACACAAAATAGAAGATCCGCTGCGTTTTGTCAGTTCTCTGACCGCCAGATATTCAAGCACCCGTTCTTTGACTTCTTTCAGACCATAATGCTCTGCCTCAAGAATCTCCTTGGCATGTTTCATATCGGTATATTCCTCCGCCCTTTTATCCCAGGGCATCTCCAGCATTGTCTCAAGATAGGTACGGATGACTCCTGCCTCGGTCGGGTTGTTTACTGTATTTTTAAACCGGCGTATTTCTTTTGCCACTTTCTCGTGTACTTCCTCCGGAGCCTGCATTTTCTTTTCTGCTTTTTCGAATTCTTCCGCGTCGGACAATGTTCCGTCCTCTCCCAGCTCTTCACGGATATATTTTAACTGTTCTCTCAGAATGTATTCCCGCTGGCCTTTGTCGATCCGCTCTCTGACTTTCTTTTCAATTTCTGCGGTAATATCTGCCGCCCGTGTATCTTCCTCGATCCTGGCTACAAGCGTATAGTAGCGTTCCAGAAGATCATCTTCATCCAGCAGTTTCTGAAGTACAACGGAATCCAGTCCGATCCCTGCCGCCGCTTCTCCTGCCATTTCATAGACATCATCAAGCTTCAGGATATCCCGGATCACTCCTTCCGGAACACGCCGTGTCTTTTTTACATAAATCTTCAGGGCATCTGTCAGAATTTTTTTCATTCCCTCCAGAGATACCCCTTCCGGAAGGTCCGGACGCTTTTCCTGACAAATGGAAATATCTGCCTCCCAGTATCCTTCCACCTCACGCATCTCTCTTAACACTGCCCTCTTTTCACCGTAAACCATCACTCTGAGACCCTTTTGAGGCACCCGCACAACCTGCCGGACTTCCGCCAGCACACCGGTACGGCATAGTTCCTCTTTCTGCGGCTCTTCAGTTTTATCTTCTTTCTGTCTGATCAGGAACACCTTCTGTCCTGCTAGCATTGCCTGCTGAACACCTTCCATGGATTTGATCCTGACAACATCAAAATGTACTGCCATACCCGGGAAGACGGTCAGGCCCCGGATCGGCACCATTGGTATATGATTGATCTGTTCTGTCATTAATTCCTCCGTATTTTACAAAAGGTGCAGGTATAATTACCTGCACCTCTCTCATTCTGTCTATTATGCACTTTCAGATTCACGTTCTTCATGCTCGGTCTTTGGCAGGCTCTTTCCCTCAACAGCATCTTTAGTAATGATGCATGTTTTCAGCGTCTCATCCGATGGAGCCCTGTACATGATGTCCATCATGACGTTTTCCATTATCGCTCTTAATCCTCTGGCTCCGGTATTTCTTGCAATCGAACGGTCCGCAATCGCCTCAAGCGCATCTTTATCAAACTGCAGGCTGACTCCGTCGAGTTCCATCAGTTTCTGATACTGCTTCACAATCGAGCTCTTTGGCTCTGTCAAAATCTGAATCAGTGCCTCTCTGTCAAGAGATTCCAGTGCGACAATCACCGGAACACGTCCGACGAATTCCGGAATAAGGCCGAATTTAACAAGATCCTGCGGCAGTACCTGATTTAACAGTCTGTCCAGATTGTCTTCATGATTGGTTGCAATTTCCGCATTAAATCCTATGGATTTCTGGTCGATTCTCTTTTCGATGATCTTGTCAATCCCCTCAAACGCTCCGCCGCAAATGAAAAGGATATTGGACGTATCAATCTGATACAGCTCCTGATGCGGATGTTTTCTTCCGCCCTGCGGAGGCACGGATGCAATCGTACCTTCAATGATTTTCAGAAGCGCCTGCTGTACCCCTTCTCCTGATACATCTCTTGTAATGGATGGATTTTCGGATTTTCTTGTAATCTTGTCAATCTCATCGATATAAATAATTCCGTATTCTGCTCTTTCTATATCACCGTCAGCAGCCTGAATAATCTTCAAAAGAATGTTTTCCACATCTTCTCCGACATATCCCGCTTCTGTCAGCGTCGTGGCATCCGCAATCGCAAACGGCACATTCAGCACTTTTGCAAGCGTCTGTGCAAGAAGCGTCTTTCCGCTTCCGGTCGGTCCAAGCATAAGAATATTGCTTTTCTGCAGTTCCACTCCCAGATCTTTTTCCGCCTTAATCCGTTTATAATGATTATATACAGCAACGGAAAGAACCTTTTTTGCTTCCTCCTGACCAATGACATAGTCATCCAGAAAGCTTTTTATTTCCTCCGGCTTCAAGAGATTAATCTCTCCAAGCCCGTTGTCTTCGTTCTCATATTCGAATTCTTCCTCTATAATTTCGGCACAGATCTCGATACATTCATCACAGATGTAAGCACCGTTTGGTCCCGCAATCAGCTTGCGCACCTGTGACTGTGTCTTATTACAGAAGGAACATCTTACCACATCTTCTTTTAAAGCCATTCTCACACCTCATTTATATACTTTCCGCATTGTATTATGAAACACGGAAAGGGGATGCCCCAAGCACATGGGACAGCCCCTTGTTTCCCCTTTACCGGCTCGTGATGACCTCATCAATTAAACCGTATTCTTTTGCTTCCTCAGCAGACATGAAATTGTCACGATCCGTATCACGGCTGATCGTTTCCAGTGTCTGCCCGGTATTCGCTGCCAGAATTTCATTCAATTTCCGGCGGGTTTTCAGAATATGCTCTGCAGCAATCTGTATCTCTGATGCCTGACCCTGTGCACCACCTGATGGCTGATGAATCATGATCTCAGCGTTCGGAAGCGCAAGACGCTTCCCTTTTTTCCCTCCGGAGAGAAGGAAAGATCCCATACTTGCAGCCATTCCAATACAGATCGTAGACACATCACACTTGATGTACTGCATCGTATCATAAATTGCCAGACCTGCCGTCACAGAACCACCCGGACTGTTGATGTACAAGTTGATGTCTTTTCCCGGATCCTCTGCTTCCAGGAACAGGAGCTGTGCAACAATCACACTCGCTGAAGCATCATTTACCTCACCGTCCAGAAAAATGATTCTGTCTTTTAAAAGTCTTGAGTAGATGTCGTATGAACGCTCTCCACGGCTTGTCTGCTCAATGACATAAGGTACTAAACTCATGCAATATGCCTCCTTATTATTTATGTCTCTTATTCTTCTACCGCATTATCAACAAGGAATGTAACAGCTTCCTGAACAGCCATGTCCAGTTTCATCTGTTCTTTTTCTTTTTCTCCCATGAATTCTTTCAGCTTGTCTGCTTCCATCTTGTAAGCATCAGCCATCTTCTGGATTTCCTCGTCGATTTTCTCATCGCTGATTTCGATGTTTTCCGCTTTTACGATCGCTTCCAGAACAAGTCTTGTCTGAATTCTCTTTAATGCCTGCGGTTTCAGCTCATCTGTCATCTTCTCAGCTGTCATTCCTGTAAACTGGAAGTACTGATCAAGAGTCAGCCCCTGCTGCTGTAATCTCTGAGCAAAATCATTTGCCATCTGTCTTACTTCTGTGTCAACCATGGCATCCGGAATATCCATCTGCGCGTTTGCAACAGCTTCTTCTACTGCTTTGTCTTCCTGTTTTCTCTTGCCTTCTGCGATCTTCTGCTCTTTGATCTTTGCCTTGATGTCTGCTTTGTAAGCGTCCAGAGTTTCAAACTCGGAAACTTCGGATGCGAACTCGTCATCCAGTTCCGGAAGTTCTTTTACTTTGATCTCATGCACTGTACATTTGAAGACTGCTTCTTTTCCTGCCAGGTCTTTTGCATGGTACTCTTCCGGGAATTTTACATTCACTTCTTTTTCTTCTTCCAGGTTTGCGCCGATCAGCTGCTCTTCAAATCCCGGGATGAATGCTCCGGAGCCGATTGTCAGCGGGTAGTTTTCTCCTTTTCCGCCTTCAAAAGCAACACCGTCTACAAATCCTTCAAAGTCAAGTACAACTTCGTCTTTATCCTGAACCGGACGGTCTGTCACAGAAACTGTTCTTGCGTTCTTTTCCTGTTCTTCAACAAGTTTTGCTTCGATCTCTTTCTGTGTCACACGGTTGGAAATCTTTTCAACCTTTAATCCTTTGTATTCTCCTAATGTAACTTCCGGCTTTAAAGCCACCTCAGCTGTAAAAATAAATGGTTTGCCTTTTTCAATCTGTACGATATCAATCTTCGGCTGTGATACGATCTCAAGATCCTCTTCATCATATACTTTTCCGTATGCTTCCGGAATCAGCTGGTTTGCAGCGTCATCATAGAAAACTTCCGGTCCGTACATTTTTTCGATCATCTGGCGCGGCACTTTTCCTTTACGGAATCCTGGGATGCTGATGTTTTTCTTCTGCTTGTTGTAAGCTCCCTGGAGTGCTTTTTCCAGTTCTTCGGCAGAAACTTCGATCGTCAGTTTCGCCATGTTGTGTTCCAGTTTCTCTACTTGTAAACTCATTTACATTTCCTCCTAAATCTTATCGTATATGCGAAAAGTCGGCAGACTTATCTACATTACACTGATTGTATGAGTATACCATATTCTTATTCGAATTTCCAGTCTTACCTTTACTTTTCCTCATATTTTCGCCGTTTTCTGCCGGAAGCCGCATTTTGACTCTTAGTCCGTGCTGCCGACTTCATCCATTCGGAAAAACTGTTCCAGAAGTGTCTGGTATTCTTCCTCACTGACCGAATAGGTGTCTCCGTCATCTGCCTCCACTTTCACAATCACGGTCTCCGGATCGGAGTACTGCATATTCAGGTACGCTTCTTCCAGAAGATCATATGCTCTGAATAAATAATCATACTGCATCATCTCCTGAATTTCTTCTTCTGTTCCTTCATATCCTCCGTTCTGCGCGGACTGTTCAATTTCCTTTGATGCCTCCTGCAGCGCAGGTACGTAATTGACAAACAGATCTACCGGCTGAATCTCCACAGATACTTCGTACTCTTTTGAATCTGTCTTCTCCGCTTTCTGCACATCATATTTCATCACACTGAAAATCTCTTTTACAAGTGTTTCGTACTCATACAATGTATAATCACTGAGTTCATCATAACCGGATGTCAGATAATCATAGACAAACTGATCAACAGCCGCCTCATATTCCTGTTTCAGTTCATATTCGGATGTATCCATGATTCTGGACGCCTCCGTAAATTCCCCCTGGAGTCTCTCATCGAGTACGGCTTGTACATACCCTGCTGCATCAAAGTCTCCACCGCATCCGGCAAAGGCCATCATGCCGGCAAGGACCGCAGCCGCCAAAGCACAGGCTTTTTTTCTCATGATTTTCTCCTCCTTGTTCGTTTTTGATTCTATCAGACTCTATAAAAAAAAGCAACCTAAGTCCGTTTTCCCTTGTTTTCCTTCCGCAGTACATTTATACTGAAAGAACAGATCATACTATTACAAGGAGGAAACATTTGTGGAAATTGAACGTAAATACCTCATCGAATCCTGCCCTCTGCCTCTGGAAGATTTTCCATATCATGAGATGGAGCAGGGATATCTGAATACCAGTCCCGTTGTTCGTATCCGCCGGTCGGACGAGGATTATACATTGACCTATAAATCCAAAGGCCTGATGGTCCGTGAAGAATATAACCTTCCTCTTACAAAGGAGGCCTATGAACATCTTCTTACCAAAATTGACGGAAGACTGATTCAGAAAAGACGTTATCTGATTCCTCTCGAAGGCGGACTGACAATCGAACTCGACTGTTTTAAGGGAGACCTGGCTCCGCTTATGCTGGCAGAAGTAGAATTTCCTTCTGTAGAGATGGCCGATTCCTTTACTCCGCCCTCCTGGTTTTCAGAAGATGTAACGTTTTCTGTTCTTTATCACAACAGCACATTAAGTAAATTATAAATAGCAACGTTTTGTTGCTTTTCTTCCCATAGATACATTTTGTGGCATTATCTGAATTTTTACATAGAAACTGATATACTGTTTCTAAAAATGGAGGTATGCCATGGCAAATGTACAGCTTGCAAAGAATCTCAGGACACACAGAAACAACTCAGCTCTATCCTGAACATTACCAGACAGGCGTACTCTCACTACGAACAGGCGCTCAGAGAACCGGACCTGTCTACTTTGATCCGTTTTTCTGATTTTTATAAAATCACGCTTGATGAACTGGTCGCCGGTGTCATTGATGCCGATCAGATTCAAGAATCCTTTCCGGTCTATCAGTATCATCTTTGCGAAACAGAAGATCAGAAACACTCAATCTGCTTAACGGATCCGGAAATCGACCTTATTATGAAATACCGGTACTCCTCTGAAAATGACCGTCAGATTGTTCGTGGATTTCTGAAAGACAAATAATCCCCTAACCG
>LHCFI01400__coassemble_3032_pt1 | contig 8688 bp, 8 predicted proteins | sample LHCFI01400__metabat2_low_PE_018 | metagenome-assembled genome bin LHCFI01400 | reverse complement strand
TGATAATTCCCCTCTCCATGTAATCCAACACAAAAAGTAAATATATACCCCTTTAGATAAAATACCATCTTTATGAAAAGAAAAACTCCCCAGACAGACTAGGGAGCCTTCAGAAGCTATACCTTTCGGTCATACGGCTTCGTTGAAACATTTATAAAATACCCACTGTATTCTGAAAACAGATGTGGGACTTAATCATAGTTTCTTCTTCATTTTTATTATATACAGACACATTTTTCCTGTCAACAGATTTTATTCCTCTACAATCTGTATGCCCTACGAAATTTCCCTTTGTGCCGATACAACCACGGACTGCATCCAGTCTTGCCTTACTTACTGCCCGTATTTCCTCACACTGTACCATACTATCTTTCTCCAAAAAAATCATAGACATGCATAAAATCCGGTATCACTCTGCCTTCGTCTGTTTGTATGAAACTTTGAAATTCTATGGTAGTTTAATTTATCTTTTCCCCATCCGGCAATATTGTAATATTCCTGTGCTTCCTGATCCATTATCTCTCCTCTACCTGTTATAGCATGTCTCCTCTTCCAAAATCCGCAGCAGCAGATCTCCCAGGCCAACCTGATAGCCGCTTGTTCCATAGATCACATTGAGTCTGCCCTTTGTCACTGCGATAATCGGAAGTTTTTCATGATCCACATACAGTCTTCTTCCGACTGCCGGAACATGATCCTCAAAGTCATCTTCATACACCCGGATCTGTGGAAATGTCTCCATTACTCTGGCAAATAGAGGATGTTCCCATGCCTGCTTTGACCGGACAAACAGCAGGATCCGGGAAGCCCATGGAGTAAACCGTTCCTGTTCTTCCAGCATTTCATTGAAAATATGTTCCGTCGGCTCCTCTCCTTCCCCTGCCCAGATCAGAACGTGGCTTCCCTCCTCTGTCAGAATTCCGGAGGAAATTTCCTGTCCATTCATATCCCTCACCGGAAATTCCGGAATCGAGAGGGACTCCAGCATTTCGGAAAGTTTTTCTTCCCGGAGCTGCAATGCAATCTCTTTTCTGCAGCCGGAAGAAAGCAGTATCTGACACTCCCGGGCGTGAACCGCTCCGTTTGGCAGACGGACAGATGTCAGAATCCGGTAGATTCCATTCTCCAGATGGATTTCTCTCTTTCCATTATCCCATCCCGTGTCTGTAAGCCGGAGAGGATCCCCTTGCTCTTCCGTTAATTTTGTAATGCTCCAGTTCAAACCATACCGCCACATTTTTGGATTTTCCGCGTGTAGTATGAGAACTGCTGATTTTGTCCGGTCCGGATCAGCTGACAAAAATCTTCCGTCTTTCCAGTACTGAACTGTTCCGTCCTCCGGACAAAGCCTTGCCGGGATTCCAAAGCTTCTCGCCATGGCAACGAAAAGGACACGTTTTGAGCGGCTGCTGCCGCACCGCATCCGGTAACAGGCTGTTGGTGTCGTGAGTACGGTACTTCGCTCCTGTTCCGGACATTCCCGGACTTCCTTCTGAATCTTTTCCCAAAGTCTGCCGGGATCTTTTCGATACCTCTCCTGTTCTTCGGTGCTGATTTCCCTCTGAAACCATCCACGGTATTCCGTCAGTACTTCATCCTCCACTCTCGGATTCAAAAGTGCTGTCACAAAAATATCCTCCGGTACTGTATTCCAGTATGGAAGAACTCCTTCCAGATGATCCAGAAGGACGGTGCACCGGATATCTGTCTGATCTTTTGCAGTCAATGTCTCGAGTAACTGCTCTCCCAGCTTCCGCTCCTGCGAAGTTTTTGTTTCCAGACAGCTCAGAAATGCTTCCCTCTCCGGATTGACCCATTCTTTTCGCTTGTTCTCCTGTTTGTTTCTCAGTAAAGCAAGGCGCTCTTTTCCTTTTTCCTTCTGCTCCGGACTCGGCCTTTTGCCTAACGGCGCACGGTCGTGTGGCGGAATCAGGTCCAGATCTCTCCATCCTTCTGTCTCCGGACAGCAATCCAGCCGTTTTGCAAGTGTCAATGTACAGCTTCTACTCTCTCGTGTATCCAGAATTTCGTCCGCATACCGTCCCTGTCCTGCTGCGAACAAATGAAGGCTTCCCGCCCCTGTGCTGAGAGAAACTTTGCCATGCTCATCCGTCCGGCACTGTGCGATTGGGCGAAATGCGGCATAATTAAACACTTCAAACCACACAGAAATTCCTGCGGCCGGACGTCCTTTCTCATCTACTACTGTCACTTCTATCTTCTTCACATCATCGGCATATCTGGAAAGCACGTTTTCCATCACGACCATTCCGTCTTTTCCAATCACTTCTTCCATTTCGCTTTTCCGGTCCGCATCCTCCTGTCCTGCAGATTCGATTCTGCCATCGAAACGTCTGGAATGAACCAGCATCGCCCGGGAAGCCGCATATTCAAACCAGCCCAGATCCAGAAGCGGTTCCGGCTCACAGGCTCCCAGAAAATGCCACGTTCCATCAATCCACACTTCTACCCAGGCATGATTGTCATCGCAATGGGACCAGTACGGCGCATACACCTGTCTGGCAGGAATCCCCGCACTTCTAAGGGCATTGACGGTAAAGACAGATTCTTCCCCGCATCGTCCATATCCTCTTTGCCAGACAGAAAGAGCCGAAAGAGTCCGGTCATCTCCCGCTTCATAGGAGACTTCCCCCGCACACCAGTAATTCACTTCCAACGCTGTCTTTTCTGCATCTTTACCTTCTATCTGATCTTTCAGTTCCTGATAGAACAGACTCCTGCACGGACGGATTTCTTCCTCATTAACCCGGTGGTAAAGAACATACTGCAAAAACAATTCTTCCGGAAGTTCCCGTACATACGTATTATGTTTATACAGCCACACTCCATGGCGTGCAAAGTCCAGAAACGTTTCCACCGGATAATTCCCTATATCACTGTACGGCATGGATGCGTAAAGATAGTGCATCGCAGCCGCTTCTGCTTCAGGAAGAGACCGTATATACTGATCCACCGGTTCCATAAAATCCCCCAGATCCTCTTTGACCTTACGGTATGCTTCCTCGATTTTCTTTCGGCTCTGTTCTGAAAACATCTGCTTTCTCTCCTTTGTCTCCTGCTCGATTTTTATCTGCTTTTCTCTTTCTCCTGTTTTAGACACTCTTTCCTACAGCCGCTTTAGAATATCTATAGCCTGACGTACCTTTTCTTCGGATGTCTGGAACAGCTTATATTCACTGATATCCGCAATCCCCATATGAACGTCCGGATTCCGGTATTCCATCCGGCTCTCAATTCCGGTTTTCGCCGACATATGCCATGTCCGGATTCCGGTCTGATAGAAAAGTGCTTCCAGGTTCTCCGGTGTCACTCCTCCGCCTGCCTGAATCTGGATCTCACCCCGACTCTCTTTTTGAAGTTCCCGTAAAAGATCTGCTCCTTCCATGCAGCTGTCCTTTTGTCCGGATGTCAGAATCGTCTGGATTCCAAGATCTTTTGCCGTCTGAAGTGATTTCAACGGATCCCGGCAGACATCAAAAGCCCGATGAAGTGTCACCGACATGTCTCCCCGCTCTTCCAGAAGTCTTTCCATCCTTTCCCGGTCAATGCTTCCGTCCGAGCTCAGCACACCGATGACAACTCCATCCGCTCCCAGTTCCCGGAACATTTTGATTTCCTCTTTTATTTGCTCCATCTCATAGTCCGAGTAACAAAAGTCACCGAATCTTGGTCGGATCAGCACATGAACCGGGATCTCCACTGCGTGTCGTACTATCTCAAAGAGTTTCGGGCCCGGCGTTGTCCCTCCGATAATCAGATTCTGGCAAAGTTCCAGCCTTGTGGCCCCGCCTTTTTCGGCCGCTATCGCAGACTCTGCCGAGTCTGCACAGATTTCCAGTATGTAGTCCTGCATATTCTTCCCTCTTTCTCCTGACCATCAGGCACATCATTCTATTTTTGTTTCAATCATTTCATTTTACACTTTTCGGTTATTATACCGCAGTTTGAAGGAGAACAACAGCAGGAACCGAAAATCTGCCGTCAAAATTTCTGGTGAACTATTGTTATCATGCGGATTCCGCTGTAAAAAAGCAGGATTCCAAGTGTTTTCCACGAAGTGATCTTTTCATACCAGACCGCTCCTTTAGGGAGACAGAATAAAAGTGTTCCAACTACGTTTGCGGGATCTGCCATGCTGAAATCCTCGTGTTCATTGGCATCTCCCTTTGTAACGAGCCCTTCGGATGTCTTTTCAATCAGGCGGTGCAGCACCAGCTGATCATTCTCCGTCCGAAAGGCAATCACATCACCAGGCACGACAGCATTCTCCTTACATTGTCGGATATAGGCCATATCCCCTTCCAGAATCTCAGGTGCCATGGAGCCGGATAATACCCGGACAGGCAGGATTCCAAATGTGGTCGGGCAGGCGAACAGAAGAACATAGCATGCCGCACACAGAATCAGAATGGTATCCAGCCTTCGGAACCACTTATTCATCAGCTCTCCTCTTTCTGATCAGGAGGAGAACCAGACAGGCTGATCCCATCAGCAGCAACAGCAGAAACAAATGGCTTTCTTCTCCGGTTTTCACGGTTTCCCGCCGCTCCTCCTGCAGGAAGTCTGCCTCCTGTGTCTCGGAAACTGCCCGGAATGTCCATGTCATCTGACCATTCAGAAGCCGATAGAGATTATCCATCTCTTCCGGGAAATGAAGCGTGAACATCAGACTGTCTTTCTCCTCCGGTGAATAACGCCCAAGCAGGGCAAACTGATCTGTCTGGTATTCCTGAATGGTTCCCTGATACAAAATTGCACCGCTGCTCTTTTCGATTTTGAGTTCCACCGGATTTAACAGGGTTTGCTCCTCCGAATCCAGTTTCCAGTATACCGCTTCTGTCTGCTCACACCCGTTTTCAATCTGAATTTCTCCCTGAACCGTATCTCCGGGAACGACCGTTCCCAGTTCCGAAAAGAAGCTGTCCGGTACGGTGATAATCCGGTCCCCTTCCACTACAACACGACAGAGTCCTTTTTGAGGTACCGCTACACGAAGCTGATTTTCTTTTTCCTCTTCCGAAACTTTCTGGACTCTCGTATCTCCCCATGGATTTTCCGATTCAAAATCCGGTGTGAAATTTCGGCTTTGAATCGCATCGGCTGTCACATAAATACGGATTTCATCCTCCTCTTCCTGCTCCCATGTTTCCGGAAGCATAAACGCAGTAAACAGCTCCTCCTTTTCACCGTGTTCTAAAATATTCGTATCATAAAAATACTCTCCCTTTTGCACACAGTCATCCGGCAGGCCCCGAAAAGAAGCGGAAGGTATTTCCCGCTTACTTTCTGCTTCCGCCCTTATACGGTAACGGATAAAACAGTCTTCCCCCAGGTTCTCAATCTCTGTAATCATGGGAATCTCCTGCCCCGGCAGAATGTCTTCGACATCTTCCCATTCCTGCTTTTTTTCAGCGTCACCGTACCGGTTCATCCGGATGCTGACCCCGCCGGACTGGATATCCGTTGTCACAGAAGCCTCTTGTTCCGCTGCCGCCGCATGAATACCGCCAAGCATCCAGATGGCAGCCATCACTGCAAGTTGCCTTCTTTTTTTCACCTTCCCACCTGCTTTCCAAATACATTGATCTCAAGATCATTGTGGCTGAAATCTCCATAATTCACCAGTTCGTTGCAGAATGTTGCCTTTGCCGTATCGTGATCCTTTGTGTCCAGCCTGACTGTACTGCCCTCGATGCTTCCATTTTCCACCTCTTTAATTCCTGTCATCCGGTATCTGGAAACCGGAATTTCCCGGACCGTCCAGATCCCGGCAGGGATCTGCATGATAAAGGACTTCCTGTAAACACCGTCTTCTTTAAACTGTTCCGGAATTTCCAGCGCCTCATAATACGTCCGGCTGATTCCGTTATAATCTGTTCCCGTGATCTGGAATAAAAAGACAGGAGTTCCAAATTCGTCCCATTTTCCTTTTACTTCTTTTGTGATTGTAAGAATGGGATTTTTTTCGTATACGACCCGGATATGATGATCTGCATTGACTTTTGTAAAAGAATAACCCGAAATGTGCTGATTTTTATCGGTTTCTTTCTGATCGACGGTAACCGACTTCAGATAGTATCCCGGAAGAGGAGAATAGGTGACCTGCATCGTTCCTCCCGCGGGAACTTTCAGATTGGAAGCGGTAATCGAACCATTCTTCGCTTCCGTTGTGATTTGATAATAGAAGGATGTCTTGACCTGCTCTGTTTCTTTCGGTGTTTTCTGATCTACGCTCAGCCCGGCTTTGTTGGATACCACATTGGATTTCCCGAAGATGTACTCCGGCCGCTTATGAACCTGAATGCGTATTTCAAAACTTCGACCATAGATCCATGCGGAGGACGTATCTCTTGCAGATACTTTCACCTGATCCGATGTCCCTTTTGTTATCTGGATATGAAATTTTGTGCTGACATCCTGCTGATTGTCCGCATCATATACAACGACTTTCTCCACCGTCAAAGCCTCCGGCATCGGATCTGTCAGAACCAGACTCTGATAGTAGTCAGCCGGCTGACATTCCGGCACTTTAAAATTAATCCGGTATGTAAACGAGTCCTCTCCATGGACTTCTGTCCGGTCTACGCTCTTTACCGGAACCGGCGGAGTAAACGGACCATATCCTCTTGCGGAACCTGCAATCCATCCAAGTATTGCTCCCGCATTCGTTGATTCTTCTACACTTGATTCTCCGACCAGATGATCCCGAAAGCGTTCGTAATCTTTCTTTACTTTTTCCGACACATACCTGGTATAGGTAAAGCTGTCCGGAAATGCGACACCGCCGCCAACACGAAGGGTAAATGCAGAAGCATTTTTGTACTGTACCTGTACACTGTCTTTTTCGTATTCATTGGAAGCAATATTGTCCGCATAAAAATAGTAAAATCCATCCCGGTCGATATAATATACCCGGCTGTCTTCCGGAACCGCAAGTCCGGATATGGCATCACTTTTTTTCACGCCGAAGATCTGTCCGAAATCCAGATCATCCGCCCGGTAAGTCATATTGACGGCAAGGGGACGTCCCTGATCATCCAGAATCTCCATCTTTGCCTCATACCAGATATCGCTGAAGATCAGACCGTAAAAATCTGTCGTAAGAGAAAGTGAGACCCCGAGAACCGGATAATACCGTTCCCCTGACTCTGTCCGGTAAGACGGCCAGTCCGTAAAGGTGATCCTGAGATTCGTATTTTTCCCTTTGTAACTTCCCATATTCGTCAGATAGCAGGAAATCTTTCCCTTCTGGGCATCGCTGGTCACCATCTGTCCCCACCGTTCAATTCCGTTTCCAGTCTGATGAATCAGCTGCGGATCGGCGATTCCACTCGTATCTTTCCAGGTACAGGTTGTATGTTCAGTCCTTTTCAGGCGGAAGGAAAAGCTGGAATCTTCCTCCTCCCCGTACTGTTTCACTGTAATCGGTGAACCGGCCTGTTCTGCCGCCTCCAGCGCACTGACATGACCTGCACTCCTTACATTGACTGTTCCTGTACAGGCCAGCAACAATGCCAGAACCAGTCCCTTTTTCCATCTGCCCTTTTTCATACACCACTCTCCTGTTCTCCCCGGATGGAAGCAAATGCTTCCTCGGGCGTCTGAAATCCCTGTGCCTGTACTGTCTCCTCATAAATCAGAATCCGAAATGTCTCTTCAGTCTTTCCGGTTGTTACGCTGGTAAAGAGCGGTTCTGTCTTTTTCTTTCCTTCCAGAACTGTCCGGTAGTAATAATAGCCGTCCGCCTGTTTTTCCGTCCAGTGTTTCGTGTCAAACGCAATGGACAGCGGGATCTCCGACTGATCTTTCTCTACAAAAACCCGGACGTAACATGGCGTGTCGGTCTGATTTCTGACAGAAACGGTTTTGTTGTAAGTTGTATCCGGGGTGACCGTATCCGGCGGATCGAATTTCTCTTCAATCGTAGATGTATTATCACCGACCTGAAGTACATTGTTCTTTTCATTGCGGTCCGCGAAATAAGCTGACACTTCCGGCATATGAATCAACTGTACCACTATTCCGGTCAGCACCAAAACCGCCAGAGCCCGGCCACAGGGAGTTCGTTTTCTTTTTCTCATTGTAATCTCCCCTTCTGTTTACTGGTTCTGTTTCATGTAAATCTGGAATACGTCTGAAGGTACTTTGGACTCTCCAATGTGTTCCGCCTGAATTGCGTAGCTTTTCACCGGAATATTCAGCGTTTCTTCGTCAATCTGCCCCTCAATGGCATTGACCAGAGTAACACTGTCAAAAAGTGGAGTCGTCGTCTCTCCTTTCTTCAGAACCGTACACTGGGTTTTTGTTCCATAGGCGTAGACATAGCTTCTTGCCGTCACCTTCCCCGATGTGGTAATATCGGAGCTCCGGACTTGTACCCATCCGTCATTTACTTTATAAGCAAAGAGCTCTGTATCTGCTGCCGGCAGCTTTTTCCCGTCTGGACCTACCGTAATAATCTTTTTCACCGGAACCTGAATTTCCAGAAATGCGTACGCATCATTCGCTCCGGTATTGGTGATCCTCGGATCCTTTTTGATCGTCTGGTTCGGTGTAATATCTGTTTTTTCGTCCGATGGAACATCTTCCCACTCCGGCTCCTCCAGATCTGTTTTTACACTTCCTACAGTCAATGTATTGGTTTTCTCCTGGGTATCCGTAAAATAC
>LHCFI01400__coassemble_2598_pt1 | contig 10380 bp, 13 predicted proteins | sample LHCFI01400__metabat2_low_PE_018 | metagenome-assembled genome bin LHCFI01400 | reverse complement strand
AGTATCAGAAGATACAGGAATGTTTCAAAAAATTTGCGGATCTTTAAAAGAACAGAACGATAAAGGGGAGACAGTGACTCATAGGGCCGCTGTCTCCCCTTAACTGTTGCCTTATACCATATCCGCGTTTTTCTCAATCGTTTCCTTAATAATCGCTTCAAAATACGGCGCGAGATGTTTTCTTGTCTCCTTGTCCAGATCTTTCGGATATACCGGCTTCCCGTACTCTACGACCACATGAGTCTTCCGGACAAACGGAAGATGGGCTTCAAAAATCTGAGCGGTATTATTCAAACTGATCGGGACAATCGCACATCCCGCCTTTTCCGCAATCTTAAAGGACCCCTCTTTAAAAGGAAGAAGACTTAACTCTTCTCCGGTATTTCTCGTTCCTTCCGGGAAAATACAGATGGAAATCCCGCTCTTTACATAGTCAATCGCCTGAAGAATCGTTTTCATGCCCTGCTTCGGATCTTCGCGGTCCAGAAACAGGCAGTATACATACTTCATCCAGGTGGAGAGAAGAGGAATCTTCTCCATCTCCTTTTTGGCAACATATCCAGTGAGCCGCGGGCATCTGGAATAGGTCAGCAGAATATCGAAATAACTTCTGTGATTTCCCACAAACAGGACCGGCTCATCCGGAATATTCTCAAGTCCGATCACCGTAGCATCTACGCCCGCGAACCCCACTGCACAATCCGCAGGGAAGAAAGATCGCGCATCTGCCGGTTTTTCTTTCCGATCAGCCATTCCACAAAAAAGACCGGTATGGAAAGAATCAGATAGACAACCAGATAAATGACAATACAGATAAAGCGAATCATGGGGATACGCTCCTTTCCATAAAATTTAATAGACAGTATGTCGAAAAAAGACGTACTTACAAAGTAACACTATTATACTATAAAAATGCGCGAAAAGAAATCAAGATTTGGTATTTTTTATGGGAAGTTTGTGTAAGATGATAAAGAGAAACTGCAGGATCGCATGGAATGAGCAAAAAAGCAGGAAATTTCCGAAAAATCATCTTCTCCTGTACTGCAGTCTTCCTGATTTTATGCATGTCCGGATGCTCTGTCACGGACCTGGGAGGAACGAAAAAGCAGGAGCTGGACTTTACGGTCCTGGAAAAGGAAGACATACCGGAGGAATTAAAGACTCAGATCGAAGAGAAAAAGGACGAACCGATGAAGCTGACGTATACGGACCAGGGACAGATGTACCTTGTCAGAGGGTATGGAAAAAAGGAGAGCAGCGGATACAGCATTGAGGTAAAAGAACTTTACGAGACCGAAAACGCCGTCCATATCCGCACGGAGCTGAAAGGACCGGGAGAAAAGGAACAGGTCATCGAAAAACACACATGGCCTTATCTTGTCGTGAAACTGGATTATCAGGACAGACATGTTGTCTTTGAAGAATGAGGAGGTTCCCTATGGAGTTGGTAAAAAAACAGATTATGAAACAATGGAGCGGAAAGCCGGTGACAGACCAGTTTCTGATTGATGAAGACTACAATGTGCCGGACAACAAAAAGGATATCAAAAAAGTCATGCAAAGCGAAGGAACGCTGCGGATCGAGGAAATCCGAAAGGTGGATCATTATGTGAAAATCCATGGAAAGCTGATGTTCAAAATTCTCTATGTCACCGATGAGGCGGATGAAAAGATGGCAGAACTCTCCGGACAGTTCCCGTTTGAAGAGATGGTTTACACAGAAGAGGAACGGGGAGACTGGCTGATCCGAAGCACCAGAACCGATGTGACGGCGGTGATGATCCATTCCAGAAAGCTCAATATCCGGACCATGGCGGAGATGGTGCTAGTTCCGGAAGCCGGAGAGGAAGGCGAATTGACGATAGACGTGGACGGCGTCGACCGGTGCTGTAAGAAAAAGGAGACCCGGAAGATTCTGAAGATGCTGACTTCCATCCGTGATACATATCGGATCAAAGAGGAAATCCATCTTCCGAAAGGGAAAGAAAATATTGCCTCCCTTCTGTGGACGGATATCAAACCGCAGCGGCTGGACACGAAACTGGTCCAGGACGGACTGATCGTGGAAGGGGAATTGCTTGTCTTTGCCTTTTATGAGACGCCGGATGAGACATTGAACTGGATCGAGGAGCCGGTACGCTTTGAGGGAAGGATCCCTTGTCCGGGAGCGGATGAGACAATGTTCCACCAGATCGACAGTGCTTTTACCGACGAAAACGCGGAAGTGCGGCTGGATGAGGACGGAGAAATGCGGATTGTCGGCATTGAGGCATCGCTGGAAGTGAAAGCTTCCGTTTTCGAGGAGGAAGAAGTGGAAATCCTTCAGGATCTGTATTCTTTAAGCTGCAATCTGACAGCTGAAAAGGAGAAGGATGAATATGAGCAGATGGTGATGCAGAACCACCTGAAATGCAGTGTCAGCGAGATCCTTTCCCTGCCGGAACTCAAAGACAATATTTTTCAGATCTGCCATACGTCGGGCAGCCTTGAAATTGTCCGGACGGAAGCAAAAGAAGAAGGAATTCAGGTAGAAGGAATCCTGCACATCGGATTTTTGTATGTCAAGCCGGATGATGATATTCCGTTTGACACCTGGCAGGGCATGGTCCCGTTTTCCTGTATGCTGGAATGCAATGAAATGTATCCGGATATCCGCTGTTCCTTAAACGGCTGCATCGAACAGCTGACAGTCAACCTTCTGGGGCAGGGAAAGGCGGAGATTAAGGCTGCGGTCTGCTTCCGGGCGCTGGTAAGGAAACCGGTGGAAATCGAAAATATCAAAGGCATTACCATGGAAGAACGTTCGATGGAAGAACTGGCTAAAAGACCGGGCATTGTGGGATATGCGGTCAAAGACGGGGATGATCTGTTCTCCCTTGCCAAGCGGTTCGGAACGACAGAGGAGAGTATCTGTGAGGTCAATGGAATCGAGAAGGAAAAAGGCTTACGTCCGGGTCAGAGGATATTGATTTTTAAGGAAAATTTGAGTATACTATAAGGAAATGTATACAAAATACATATTGTCCGTTTCTTCTATTATATAGAATCTTTTATAAGATCCGGAACAGGAAGAAAAGGGCAGGAGAGAAAAGAGGATAAACTAAGGAGAGATTGGATGGAACGAATTCAGTTAAAAGCACTTGGAAAGATTAATCTGGGGCTCGATGTACTTGGGAGAAGAGAAAACGGATATCACGATGTCAGGATGATCATGCAGACCGTCTACCTGTATGATGAGGTCACGCTGGAAAAGCGGGAGGAGCCTGGCATTACCGTTGCATCCAATCTCGTTTTTTTGCCGACGGATGAAAGCAACATTGCGTTTCGTGCAGCAAAGATTCTGCTGGATGAATTTGGAGAAAAGCACGGAGTTTCCATCACGTTGAAAAAGCACATTCCGGTGGCGGCAGGGATGGCAGGCGGAAGCGCGGACGCCGCCGCCGTGCTCTTCGGGATGAACCGGCTTTTCGGATGGAAATTAAGTGAAAAAGAACTGATGGAGCACGGGGTCACACTTGGCGCGGATGTTCCGTACTGTATCATGCGGGGAACGGCTCTGGCAGAAGGAATCGGGGAAAAGCTTACCCGCCTTCCGGCCATGCCAAAATGCCACGTTCTCATTGCAAAACCGCCCATCAGCGTTTCCACAAAGATGGTCTACGAAAAGCTGGATTCTTCTGCCATCGTGGATCATCCGGACATTGACGGAATCATCGAAGGACTTCGGGCAAAAGACGTCACCCGTGTGGCCGGCTCGATGGGAAATGTCCTGGAGAGTGTGACAGAGAAACAGTACCCGGTGATCACGCAGATCAAAGAAGAGATGCTTCGCGGCGGAGCCATGAACGCCATGATGAGCGGAAGCGGCCCTACCGTATTCGGCCTGTTCAGGGAACGCAGTATGGCAAAGAAAACAGCGGAACAGATTCGACAGAAGGGATTTGCAAGACAGATTTACACAACAACCATTCACAATGTACGAAAGAACAGGAGGAACGATTGATGGAAGCAGATTTTGGAGCAGAAATGAATGAGTATCTTCCGCTGCGCGACGTGGTGTTCAATACACTCCGCCAGGCGATTTTGAAAGGAGAGTTAAAGCCGGGAGAACGGCTGATGGAAGTCCAGCTTGCGAAAAAGCTGGGCGTGAGCCGTACACCGATCCGTGAGGCGATCCGGAAGCTGGAGCTGGAAGGGCTGGTACTGATGATTCCGCGAAGAGGAGCAGAAGTGGCGGAAATCACGGAGAAAAGCATGCGGGACGTGCTGGAAGTCAGACGGGCGCTGGAAGTGCTTGCGGTCAGCCTGAGCTGCGAGCGGATCACAAAGGAGCAGATTGAAGAGCTCAAAAAGGCGGCGGAAGAGTTTGACCGGTCGCTGACATCTGATGATGTGACAAGGACTGCCGAGGCAGACGTCCACTTCCACGACATCATTTACAACTCTACAGAAAACCAGAGACTGATCCAGCTTCTGAACAATCTGGGAGAGCAGATGTACCGGTACCGGGTGGAATACTTAAAGCACCGGGAATTCCATCCGCAGATTTCAAAAGAGCACAAAGAGCTGATCACCTATCTGGAAGCAGGCGCGAAAGAGCAGGCGGAAGAAAAAATCGGCGTACACATCGACAAGCAGGCAAGAACCGTGCTTGAGACGATCCGCCGGAATAAAAATCCGGAAAAAGCAGAATAAATCAACCAGATCCGGCAATACTCCCGTTAGTAATGGAAACAACGGGAGGGACGTGGATCATGGAAAAACGAAGAAATCTCATCATGGCAGCGTTAGCTGTCATGATTTCGCTGATGCTGACTGCGTGTGTCTGGCGCACGGAGACAGTCAGCGCAAAAGTAGAGAAAACACAGGAGCACATGGCAGAGGAAGTGCTGCGCTTCCATGTGCTTGCAAACAGCGACAGCAAAGAGGACCAGAACCTGAAAATGAAAGTAAAGGATACGGTTGTCTCCTGGATGGAAGAAGAGATGGATACAGAAAGTCTTGAGCAGACAAAAGCATTTATCCGCTCCCACCTTCCGCAGATCGAAGCACTTGCCGAAGAGACCATCCAGAAGGAAGGATATTCCTATCCGGTCCGGGCATCCCTTGAGTGGACAGCCTTCCCGGAAAAGACCTACGGGGATATCACCTTTCCGGCCGGAACGTATGAAGCGCTCCGGATCCAGATCGGGGAAGCAAAAGGGCACAACTGGTGGTGTGTTCTGTATCCGAGCCTTTGCTTTATCGACAGCGCCCATGCGGTCGTCCCGGAAAAAGGGAAAAAGCAGCTGGAACATGTCCTGACAGAAGAGGAATATGAGATGGTGACAGCGACATCAAAATTCAAAATCAAATGGTTCTTCTTCGGATCATAAAGAAAAAGTACTTCAGGACAAAAGACGAAAGGGAAAAGGAATGACAGAATTTTTAGTAAGACGGTTTGTAAAAAACTACGAACAGACAGAGACGGTTGCGGTGCGGACAGCCTACGGAGTACTGGCAAGTGTGGTGGGTATCCTCTGCAATGTCTTTCTCTTTCTTGTAAAAGGAGCCGTGGGAATTATACTTCACAGTATTTCCGTTACGGCAGACGCATTCAACAATCTTTCCGATGCCGGATCATCGATCATCGGTCTCGTCGGGGTCAAGATGGCGGAAAAGCCCGCCGATGAGGAACATCCCTTCGGGCACGGGCGGATCGAGTATATCGCGGCACTGGTTGTGGCATTTATCGTACTGCAGGTAGGCTTTACCTTCCTGAAAGACGCCGTTGGGAGAATCCGGAATCCGGAGATCCTCAGCTTCAATACCATTTCTGTTGTCATATTGATTCTGTCCATCGGAGTCAAGCTGTGGATGGCGGCGTTTAACCGAAAGCTTGGAAAAAGGATTGATTCTAAAGTCATGATGGCCACGGCAGCCGATGCCATGGGAGATGTGGCAACGACAACGGCGACAATTCTTTCAGTATTATTTTTCCGTGTGACAGGCATCAATATCGACGGTTTCGTCGGAATCGGCGTGGCACTCGTTGTCATGTGGGCCGGAATCGGAATCGCAAAAGATACACTGGAACCATTGATCGGGGAAGCAGTCCCGCAGGAAACCTTTGATGAAATCACCAGATTTGTGGAATCCTACGACGGCATTGTCGGAACACACGATCTGCTGGTACATAATTACGGACCGGGACGGAGCATGGCGTCCATCCATGCGGAAGTGCCAAATGACGTGAATATCGAAGTTTCCCACGAGATCATCGACCGGATCGAGCGGGACGCCAGAAAATATCTGGGCATCTATCTTCTGATCCACATGGATCCGATTGAGACAAAAGATCAGGATGTGCTTCAGATCCGGGAAAAGGTGGAACACATTGTGGCCGAGACCGCTCCGGAAGCAAGCATTCATGACTTCCGTATGGTGCCGGGCGAACATCAGATCAATCTGATCTTTGACATGGTGATGCCCCACGGGTATGATAAAGAAGAGGAAAATACACTGCTTCATCTGGTGATGGAGAAAATCCGTCATCTGGACGAGCGGTATCAATGCGTAATTACGATGGAAAAAAGCTATGTGGCAGAATCAAAAGAAAAGTAAAAGAGGGATGATATGTACGAGGTGAAATCAAGAGTACGGCTCAGTGAAGTGTCGGACAACGGATGCATGACACTTCCGGGCATAATCAATTCGTTCCAGGACGCAAGCATCTTTCAGTCGGAGGATCTTGGCGTAGGAACGAAGTATCTCGAAGAACAGAAAAAAGCATGGGTGCTTTCTTCCTGGCAGGTAGAAATCCTGCGCTATCCAAAACTTGGAGAAGAAATCCGGACCTGCACCTGGCCGACCGGATTCCACGGATTCTTCGGTGACCGGAACTTTGTCATGAAGGATCAAAATGGAGAAGTCACGGCGTATGCCAACTCAATCTGGGTTTACATGGATCTGGCATCCGGACGTCCGACCCGGCCTTCCGAAGAGGAAATCAGCCGCTACGGGATGGAAGAGCCGTATCCGATGGAATATGCATCCCGGAAAGTGCCGATGCCGGAAGGAGGAGTCAAAACGTCTCCGATCAAAGTCAGGAAGTATCATATAGACACGAACCATCACGTCAACAACTGCCAGTATGTGCAGATGGCGGTGGAACTTCTGGAAGAAAACGGGATGGAGCCGGACTTTTCCGGCCTGCGGGTAGAATATAAGAAATCAGCGGTTTACGGGGACATTCTTTATCCTTCATACAAGATACAGGACGGCATTTCGACAGTATTGCTTGGGGATGAGAATGGAAAACCGTACGCGGTTGTGGAGCTAAAGCATAAAGGAGAACAAAACGATGAAATTGGGCGAAAAGCAAGTATTGACGATTGAAAAGCAGGTAGATTTCGGAGTCTATCTGGGAACGGAAGAGGAGCATGTCCTTCTTCCGAAAAAACAGGTGCCGAAGGGGGCGGGCCCGGGAGATCCGGTGGAAGTCTTTTTATATAAAGACTCCAGAGACCGTCTCATTGCAACGACAAATGAGCCGAAGCTGACCCTCGGAGAACTGGCGGTTCTGGAAGTGATCGATACCGGAAAGAACGGCGCCTTCCTCGACTGGGGACTGGAAAAGGACCTCTTCCTTCCATTCAGGGAGCAGACCGGACCGGTGAAAAAGGGCGATCACGTTCTGGTAAGCCTTTACATTGACAAAAGCTCCCGCCTGTGCGCGACCATGAAAGTCTACGAAAAGCTGTCCTGCGATTCCCCGTACCAGAAGGACGATATGGTGGAAGGCATTGTCTACGAACTCAGCGACCGCTTCGGCGTCTTCGTGGCGGTAGACGGAAAATACTCTGCCCTGATCCCGAAACGGGAAGTGTACCATTCCTACCGGGTAGGCGAGACGATCCGTGCCAGAGTATCTGCAGTCAAAGACAACGGAAAACTGGATTTAAGCGTGCGGGAAAAAGCATTCATCCAGATGGATGTAGACGCGGCAAAACTGATGGACTACATGGAAAAACATGGCGGCCGGATTCCATTTACGGATAAGGCGACGCCGGAAACGATCCGCAAGGAATTTGAGATGAGCAAAAACGAATTCAAACGGGCGGTGGGACGCCTCTTGAAAGAGAAAAAGATTGAAATCAGGGAAAAGGACATTGTCCTTGCAGGCAAATAAATCATATAAGAAACAAACAGGAAAAAGAAAGGAGAAACGCAGATGAAAGTACAGAACATTACGGACATTGACAAATTTTTTGAAGTAGTGGACAGCTGTAAAGGAAAGGTGGAACTGGTAACAGGAGAGGGTGACAGACTGAATCTCAAATCAAAACTGTCTCAGTATGTATCTCTGGCAAATATCTTTTCCAACGGCGAGATTCCGGAACTGGAAATCATTGCCTATGAAAAGGAAGATATCGACAAACTCGTATCCTTCATGATTAACGGCTAAGAAAACAAAACAGAATCAAAGAACAGCAAGGGCGGAAGAGCAGATCTTCCGCCCTTTCAACATATTTGGCAAGGACAGAAAAATACCAAAAGGAAAAGGGAGAATTCGAGGACAAAAATGATGAATTCGAGGACAAAAGGGCGAAAATTAGTGAAAAATGTAGTACAATTTTATCAGGACAAAAAGATAGTTAAGCTGAGGGCGCAGGGAGAAAAAATGAAGTTTGCCAAAGTAGAAGTCGAAGGAATCAAACTTGCGGTCTCAAAATTTTACAAAACGGACGCACTTCAGTGCAGGAAGATTTTATTAGAGAGCATTCAGTGGCTGAGGGATCGGTATGAGCGTTTGAAAGAGGAAGAAGATCTCAAGAAAGCGCTCTGCCACATGGAAGCGTATGGAGAGCTTGGCTTTTCATACGACGATGTAAAAGATGAGGCGGAAGAGATCTTCGGCCTGCTGGAAGCGGACAGGGAGGTGAGAAAGGAGTTTCGGAGACATTTCTGCGAAAAGATCGTCGTCAACAAAACAAGAGTCAACCGTCTGCTTGGACGATGGAATCCGGCCCGGCATTCTATGAGAATCAGTGATGCGGTGGATGATATCATCCGCAAGGTGACAGAACAAAAGGAGGGGATCTCCCTCTATCATTGCGGGAGAAAGCTTGTAGAAGACGGGGAAGACGGACTGTGGGAGCATACTTTCCGCCTGCAGATACAGGATGGAGAAGCAATTTTCCACGATGTCAACAATAATCAATACTATCTTCTGCTGAAGGAGGAGACACATGCTGAAAATTGTAATTGTAGATGACGATAAACAAATGCAGGATATGATCCGGGACAAAATCAAAGAAACAGCGGACGCATTTCTGAACACACAACTTCTGGTTTTCTCATCCGGAGAAGCATTTCTGGAGTATGCGAAGACACAGGAATACGGAGAGGAAGGGGATATCTTTTTCGTGGATATCGAACTTGGAGACGGTATGACCGGACTTGAGCTTGGAAGAATTCTGCGGAAAACCTACCCGAATCGTGGACTTGTGTTCCTGACGTCCCATACGGAATTTGCGCTGGAAAGCTATGAGATCGAGGCAGATCAGTATATTCTGAAAGAAACGATGGATGAACGGCTGCCGCACATTCTGGAAAAGCTTATGCGCCGGCTGGGTGCGGAGAAAAATGATTTGAAACGTCAGGATGAACCGGAAGAAAAGGAACAGAAAGTCTTTTTCGGTGAGATGATTGCAGTCCATAAGAAAAAGATGGGAAAATATGCAGAATATGTGACTTTCCACGGGAACTTCAAAGAGCGGATTTCTTTGAGCGAATTGATGAAAGAACTGGACAGTAATGAATTTTTCCTTGCAGATCGAAGTAATATTATCAACCTCCGCAATGTCCAGGGAATCCAGGACAATACGATCTACATGGAGAAAGACTACGAACTTGAACTGAACCAGTACCGGATCAATGCAGCGAAGAAACAGATTGAAGCTTACTGGAGGGAACAGAAATGGGACGACAAATTCATGGAATAGTACTGATTCTGCTTTCCATCTGTGAGGTGTGGATGTGCTATCAGGTCTTATACCGGACGGTATTGGAGAAGGAGCATCTGCGGAAATGGCAAAAGGTGCTGATCTGGGGGAATATTCTGGCGGCAGGCACCCTGTTGGGGATCAATCGAAAGATCCTTTTTTTCTCTATTAGCATGTTTGTATTCGTTATTTCAATTACGCTACTCTGTGCCTGGATTGTGGAGAGAAAGAATATGTTAATTAAAATAGAAATCATTATTCTATATTATACGATTCTTGCTTTGCTGGATTTTTTCTGTGGATTTATCAGCATGGAAATGATCGGAAAACAATTTTGGGAAGAGATATATAAGTTTTCGCAGTCCATGATGCAGTTAAGTTGTTAGCTAAGGGT
>LHCFI01400__coassemble_2456_pt1 | contig 11203 bp, 9 predicted proteins | sample LHCFI01400__metabat2_low_PE_018 | metagenome-assembled genome bin LHCFI01400 | reverse complement strand
GCACGAGGACTATAAAGAAGAAGCTCTGAAAGCGACATTTGAGCTTCAGAACGGAAGAAGAGGATACCGTGCACTCTGGAAGCACATCATGAATGTATCGATTGCCGATCTGAAAAAGAATTATGAAAACCTGAATGTAACATTTGATCTCTGGAAAGGGGAGGCAGATGCACAGCCGTATATTCCGGATATGGTGGAAATGCTTAAAGAAAAAGGATTCGCGCATCTGGATCAGGGGGCTCTCGTAGTCGATGTCAAGGAGGAGACAGATACGAAGGAAATTCCGCCGTGCATGATTCTGAAGTCAGACGGAGCAGCCCTCTATGATACGACAGATCTTGCCACACTTGTGGAAAGAGAAGAACTCTATCAGCCGGATGAAGTAATCTATGTGGTAGACAAGCGTCAGGAACTTCACTTTGTACAGGTGTTCCGCTGCGCAAAGAAAACGGGAATTGTTCCGGAGGATACCAAGCTGACTTTCATCGGTTTTGGAACAATGAATGGAAAAGACGGAAAGCCGTTTAAGACAAGAGCAGGCGGTGTCATGCGTCTTTCCGATCTGATTCGTGAAATCAACGAAGAGATGTCCCAGAAGATTGCGGAAAACCGGACAGTTGCTCCGGAGGAGGCTGAAAAGACAGCTCAGATGGTCGGACTGGCAGCATTAAAATACGGAGACCTTTCCAACCAGGCATCCAAAGACTATGTCTTTGATCTGGACAAATTTTCTTCTTTTGAAGGAAATACAGGACCGTACATTCTGTACACCATTGTCCGGATCAAATCCATCCTGAATAAATACGCCGAAAACGGAGGAAATCTGGATACATGTTCCGTGAAAGCACCGCACTCTGATTCTGAGCGGGCGCTGATGCTGGAAGCAGCGAAATTTACCGCAGTCCTGGATCAGGCATATGAAGAGCTTGCTCCTCATAAGATCTGCGGTTACATTTACGATCTGGCAAACAGCTTCAACCGTTTCTACCATGATAACAGAATCCTTGGCGAAGAGGATGAAGAAAAGAAGCAGGGATATATCGCACTGCTTGATCTGGTAAGGACGATTCTGGAGACCTCCATCGATCTGCTTGGATTTGAAGCGCCGGAAAGGATGTAGGACTATGACAGAACGACTGTATAATCAGGATGTCTATACAAAAACCTTTACTGCAACGGTTCTCTCCTGCCAGGAAGCATCCGGCAGGGATGGATATGAAGTAATTCTGGACCGTACCGCCTTCTTTCCGGAAGGCGGAGGGCAGTATGGAGATATCGGATGGCTTTCCGGGATCCGGGTGACGGATACACAGGAGAAAGACGGGGAAGTCATCCATTATACGGAAGAGCCGCTGGAAGCAGGAAGCACGATCGACGGAGAGATAGACTGGAAGATCCGGTTTTCCAGAATGCAGCAGCATACAGCAGAGCACATTTTGTCCGGGCTGGTACATAAACGGTTCGGATATCAGAATGTAGGATTTCATCTCGGAGATGATCTGTGCACCATGGACTTTAACGGACCGGTCACAAAAGAGCAGATGGAAGAGATTGAACAGGAGGCCAACCGGGCTGTTTACCAGAATATCCCGGTTCAGATTCTCTATCCGTCTGAAGAAGAACTGGAAGGAATGGAGTACCGAAGCAAGATTGAAATCGACGGTCAGGTGCGCATTGTCTGGATCCCGGGGTATGACCGGTGTGCCTGCTGCGCTACCCATGTCGGCTCTACCGGAGAAATCGGACAGATCAAAGTGATCGCCATGATGAATTATAAGGGTGGAGTCCGCGTGACAATGGTAAGTGGGGACAGAGCTCTGGCAGATCATGAAAAACGCGAAAAAGATATGAAAGAGATTTCGGCGATGCTTTCTGCAAAAGAAGATGAACTTCCGGAGGCAGTCAGGAGACTGAAGGATGAAAATGAAAACCAGAAGCATCAGATCATTGAACTGCAGAGAAAAATGACTGCCCTGAAGGCACAGCAGGTTCCGGAAGGAACATACAGCCAGTGCCTGTTTGAGACGGATCTGGATCAGACCGGCATCCGGGAACTGATGAATCACGTTCTGGAACGAAGTGTTGCTGTGTGCGCTGTTTTCCTGAAACGGGGCGAGCAGTACCAGTATGTAATCGGAAGCCAGAAAAGGGATATCCGTGATATGGGCAAAAAGCTGAACGAGAGATTTCATGGACGGGGCGGCGGAAAGCCGGGCATGATCCAGGGCTCTCTTACAGGTGACGAAGAGGAAATCAAAGCATATTTTGAGGAGATAATCAATGTTCAATAATCAGCCAAACAGACAGCCGGGAAATCCGTTTGCGAGAATCATTATTCCGATTTTGATTTACTGGGGGATCAATTTCCTTGTGGATATTGTTGTTGTCGCGGCTTATCTGGCTGCGCGTGCACAGGATCTGCTGCATGCCTATGAAAGCCAGACAGCGTTTCAGACATTTATGGAAGAAACACTGACATTTGCGCTGAGCCATTCGACGGAAATTACGTCGGCGGCGGCAGTGCTGGCGCTTCCAATTTATATCTACATGATGAGAAAGGATGAGAAATACCGAAGGTTGTTTACGGTACCGGATCCGGATTCCGGCAAAACACCGGCATGGACCTATCTGTATGCAGTTCTGCTTGGAGTGACAGCCGGAGTTGCGCTGAACAATATCCTGATTCTGAGCAATATCAGCAGCATCAGCGCTTCTTATCAGACAACGTCAGCAGGACTTTACGCTTCACCGGTGATCATCGAAGTGATTGGACTCGGAGTGATTGTACCGGTTCTTGAAGAGTGCCTGTACAGAGGAGTTATTTTCAGAAGAATCCGGGACATGGTAGATGCCAGAAAAGCCATTTTGTTTTCCGCGCTGATTTTTGCCGTTGTGCATGGAAATATTGTACAGTTTCTGTATGCGTTTGTATTCGGACTGCTTTTGTCATATGCCTATGAGACTTACAAAAGTATCAAAGCACCGGTTTTGCTGCACTGTGCAGCAAATCTTGGCTCAGTGCTTCTGACGGAAACGAATGCGTATGAATGGATATTCCAGACACCGCTGAGGATGGGAATTATTACTGTTGTCTGTGCATTTGCGGCGTCTGTGTTCTTTGTACAGATTCGAAATATGGAGAACACAAAAAAAAGCGGGCATGGCCAGCCATAGATTTCAGGCGTGCGAATTGGACGTATTTCATTGATTTCAGGCTGTATGAAGGAATAGTCATAAAAAATGTTACAAAATTATTAAAAAACATTGCAAAGAATAGAAGAATAAGATATACTAGACCTTGTAGTGAAAAAAGAAGGACCGAAAGAGTTCGGACATGCAGTTTTAGACAGGAGAGAAGAGAATGAACAAATTTGGGAAGAGACTGGTGATAGCATTGATGGCTAGCTCAATGCTTGCAACTCCGGTTTATGCGGCACCGAATACCGAGGAAATCAAAGCTGAAAAGGAACAGAAAGAAAAAGAAGTCGAGTCTGTACAGGCACAGCTTCAGACGATGGTTTCCAAGATTTCTGAGACAGAAGAAAAGCTGGTCAGCAAAGGAGAGGAAATCCAGAAGGCGAAAGAAGATCTCGCCGCAGCTGAGGAAAAACAGCAGCAGCAGTATGAGTCGATGAAAGTCCGGATTAAATATATGTATGAACAGGGCGATACGAAAGCTCTGGAAGATCTGTTTACATCAAACAGCATTGCAGACTTTCTGAATCAGGCAGACTATATTGAAACCGTACATAATTACGACAGAGAAAAGCTTCAGGAATATGTAGAAACAACAAAAAAGATTGAAAACCTGAAAAAGACCCTGGAAGAAGATCTTGCAAATCTGGAAGAGATGCAGACATCTTTCGAAAGCCAGAAAGAACAATTAAGTCAGACACTGGCTGAGAAACAGGCAGAAGTAGAAAATCTTGATCAGGAGCTTCAGGCAGCGATTGCGCAGGCAGCAGCAGAAGAAGAGGCAAGAAGAAAGGCGGAAGAGGAAGCCCGGAGAAAGGCGCAGGAGGAAGCGGCTGCAGCAGCGGCGGAAAGCTCTTCCAGTTCCAATACGACTTCCAGCCAGTCAGGTTCATCGGGAAACCAGAACAGCAATACATCCTCTGGCTCATCCTCGGGGAATACGACATCCAGCAGTGGAAGTTCTAACAGCGGAAGTTCCAGCAGTGGAAGTTCTAATAGTGGAACATCTAACAGCGGAAGCAGCACATCAAAACCGAGTACAGGTTCCGGATCCAGTTCCAGCAGTTCAGGCGGATCCAGCACAAGCAATGCAAGTGCTGCAAGTGTGATTGTAAGCGCTGCAAGAAGCTGTCTTGGTACACCGTATGTATGGGGCGGCAACACACCGGGATCAGGACTTGACTGTTCCGGACTCGTAAAATACTGCCACAGTGTGGCTGGCATCAGCGTAAAGAGAACATCTTCTGCTCTTGGAGCAGGCGGAAAGGCGGTATCCAGCCCGCAGCCGGGAGATGTCGTATGCTATGTTGGACATGTTGGTATCTATATCGGAGGCGGACAGATGATTCACGCACCGCAGCCGGGAGATGTCGTAAAGGTTCAGAGCGTTTACGGAAGCCCATGGTACAGAAGATACTGGTAAAATCAACGTAAAATATAAGAATTCATGAAAAAACGGCTTGCATGGCCGTTTTTTCTATGTTATACTACGAATGTTGCAAAAAAACACGCATGCGGTTACTTTCGGCGGTGCCGGCAAAAGCGCGGTTCCGGAAGGCAGAAACATGCGGAAGTAAAAAACCACAAATATGGAGGAAGAAACATGAGCGTTATTTCAATGAAACAACTTTTGGAAGCCGGTGTTCACTTTGGACATCAGACAAGAAGATGGAACCCTAAGATGGCTGAGTACATCTACACAGAGAGAAACGGAATCTACATCATCGACTTACAGAAATCCGTTGGAAAAGTAGATGAGGCTTATCAGGCAGTATCCGATATCGCAGCAGAAGGCGGCACAATCCTTTTCGTAGGAACAAAGAAACAGGCTCAGGATGCTATCAAAACAGAAGCAGAGCGCTGCGGAATGTTCTATGTAAACGAAAGATGGCTTGGCGGTATGCTGACAAACTTCAAGACAATCCAGAGCAGAATCGAGCGTTTAAAAGAGATCGAAGCAATGGCTGAAGACGGAACATTTGACGTGCTTCCGAAGAAAGAAGTTATCGCATTAAAGAAAGAATGGGAAAAACTTGAGAAAAACCTTGGCGGTATCAAGAACATGAAGAGACTGCCGGACGCTATTTTCGTAGTAGATCCTAAGAAAGAAAGAATCTGTGTTCAGGAAGCACATACACTTGGAATTCCGCTGATCGGTATCGCTGATACAAACTGTGATCCGGAAGAACTGGATTATGTAATCCCGGGAAATGACGATGCAATCAGAGCAGTTAAACTGATCGTTTCCAAGATGGCAGATGCTGTTGTAGAAGCAAATCAGGGAGCAACTGGCGAAGAAGTATTCGAAGGCGAAGATACAGAGGCAGTTGAAGAGGCAGAAGAAACTGTAGAAGAATAATCCATTTCGACTAAGATTCAGGAGGAAAGCAAAATGGCAGTTACAGCAAGCATGGTAAAAGAATTAAGAGAAATGACAGGCGCAGGAATGATGGACTGTAAAAAAGCTCTTAGTGAAACAAACGGCGATATGGACGCAGCCGTTGAATATTTAAGAAAAAATGGTCAGGCAAAGGCTGAAAAGAAAGCTGGAAGAATTGCAGCAGAAGGTCTTGTTAAAGCAGCTGTAAAAGATGACAAGGTAGCAGCAATCGTAGAAGTAAACTCTGAAACAGACTTCGTTGCAAAGAACGCAGAGTTCCAGGGATTTGTTGATGCTGTAGTAAATCAGGCTCTGAATACAGATGCAGCTGATATGGACGCATTCATGGCTGAAGCATGGAACGCAGATCCGTCCAAGACAGTTCAGGATGCTCTGACAGAAAAGATCTCTGTGATCGGAGAAAAACTGAACATCAGAAGATTTGAGAAAATCACATCTGAAGGATGCGTTGTTGCATACATTCACGGCGGCGGAAGAATCGGTGTTCTTGTAGAAGCTGATACAAACGTTGTAAACGATGAAATCAAAGCATGCTTAAAGAACGTAGCAATGCAGGTAGCAGCTATGTCTCCGAAGTATGTATCCCGTGATGAAGTTTCTCAGGAATTCATGGATCACGAAAAAGAAATCCTTCTTGCTCAGGCTAAGAAAGAAAATCCGAACAAGCCGGACAACATTATCGAAAAGATGATCATCGGACGTCTCAACAAAGAACTCAAAGAGTTCTGTCTGTTAGATCAGGTATACGTTCAGGACAGCGACCTGACAGTTGGAAAATATGTAGAAAAAGTTGCAAAAGAGAACAACGCAGAAGTTACTGTTAAGAAATTCGTTCGTTTTGAAACAGGCGAAGGAATCGAAAAGAAAGTTGACGACTTTGCAGCAGAAGTAGCAGCTCAGGCTGGTATGTAATTTTTAAAAAGTATTAAGGCCCTTGAAGATACCCGTTTTGCGGGATTTTCAAGGGCTTTTTTGTATCGAATAAAATTGACCGCTTTTATAACACAACAAAAGGTGATATAATGTTCCAAGACAGTGACTTAAAGTGACAGCGACTTAAAGTAAAAAGGAGATGAAGGATGAAACGATTGGCTGCGGGGATTCTCTGCCTTGCAGGAGCGGTGCTCCTTTGTGGAGCCTGGACGCAATTTCGCTGGAATCAGTTTGAGATACCTGAGATTATTGGTTCGGAAATTGCCGGTGTGGGAAAATCTGAGGATGAAGCATGCCGGGAATGGTTTTCGGATTATACAGATGCGCTTCAGGGAATGAATGTGCCGTACGAATACCGGATTTACGATGCCGTTCTGAATCAGGTGGAAGTGCTGGACGGCAATGGTTATGTGCAGCTGGATTACACCATGGTACCGGCCGCTGTGAACAGTGAAATCATTCAGAATCTGGAACTGGTGTATCTGGGCGGTCAGGGAGCGGACCATGCCCTGTCCGGTATTGATTCAAGATATCTTTACCTGGGACAGATGGTAGTAAGACTGGAGGAGGAAAACGGAATCTATAAGATTACGGAAAAAATGCGTCCGGTGGATTATCAGATTCAGTCTCCGGAATTTCAGGAGGAGATCCGGACACCTCAAACCCAGCATTATGCGATGCGGACAGACAGAGAAGAGACCTATTATATTGATGACGGAGTGCTTTATGTTACCTATGACGGCGGAGAGACCTTTGCAGAGGTACCGGATGGCTATGAAAGAGTCTGCCGGGAGACAAACGGCCTGTATGATGAAAACCTGGAGGATGGAAGTTATCTGATATCTCCGGAGTTTACCGCATTTCTCGGATTTGACAGTGAGGGGACTGTTATGATTTACAGTACCGATCAGGGAGCAGTCTGGCAGGAGAGCAGGATCACAGATCTGGGATATAAAGCGGGTACGTACCTGTCAAGAATCGGAGATGGCTGTGTGGCGGTTTTTGCTATGGACCGGTCGCTCGGAACGGATTATTATGGGATCTGGATGACGGACGATATGAAAACATGGAGACAGATTTCCACTGGCGAGAGCATGATGAGCAATGTAAGTGCCGCGTTCTGGGTCGATGCTCAGACAGGATATTATGCATCCGGACAGGAGCAGAGTGTATTTTACCGGACTGTCGATCAGGGACAGACCTGGCAGGAAATCACGCTTCCTCAGGCGGATGCGGTTATCGAAAAGATGGGATACAATCCATTTGACCAGGTGGAGCAGTTCTATCTGGAAAACGGTGTTTATTATATGGTCGTTGGGCAGGGGGACGATGGAGATTATACGGATCAGGGAAATCTGATCAAAGCATTGTTCTGGTCCGAGGATGGAGAACAGTTTACATTTGAAAAAGAAATCACAGATTCTTTGCAGGAAGCAGGATAGGAGGACAAGATGACGAAGAAAATTTGGAGATTACTTTGCATTCTTTCGCTGTTTCTTGCGGGAATGCTTTTATTTGAAGGAGGAATCCTGTTTTTTCAGTATGGGGCAAGACGGGAAGGCCTTTACTCCGCTTTTGCAGGAGGATGTGCCGCACTGTTTTTCCTGACTGCATTTGTGAGAAGCTTTGGAGAAGAAGGACAGAAAGAATACAAAACCTGGAAGATGGCTCTTGCGGAAGGGAGTGCTGCACTTGTCTCCACAGGGGCGGCCCTTTATGTATTCCGGTATCAGCCGTTGGGTTTTCAGTTCAGGACTGCCGGAATTGTACTGTGTGCGGCTCTGGTTTTTATCTGGCAGAGCCTGTTCAGCAGAAAAAGCAGACGGTTGCAGGAAGAAAAGATGAAAAAGACACTGATGGGGCTGTTCCCGGAATGCCGCGATCAGACTCAGCTTACAGAAGCCCCCCGGATTGATGAGCAGGTGCAGAAGACTCTTCTGGTGAAAATGCAGATCTGGGAGCTCAGATGGTGTATTGGACTCCTGGCCGTGGGACTGATTGCAGGCCTGGCGGCGAATATTAGAGGGAACTGGCAGATCTGGTTCCTTGGACTGGTCATTGCAGTGGGATTTGCGTGGCTTTGCGGAAGAGACAGTATCCGCACGGCAAGAATTCTGTCAGAATTTGTGGAAAGACAGCAGAGCAGGGAGATGATTATTTTTTTCCTGTGCTATTACAGCAGGGCCAAAAGACGGTGGGAAAGCATGATTCCGACACTGCAGATCTATCTTCCGATTGCACTCTGCCAGAGCTCGGAATACGATAAAGCGCTGGACCTGCTTGCGTGTATGAAGAAACGGCCGGAGGAAGAGGCGTATTATCTTGTATGGGAGGCAGAAGCGCTGAAGGCAAAAGAGGACTGGGGTGCCCTGAAAGAGACGCTTGGAAAACTGAAAGAGGCAATTCCTCATATGCCGAAAGCAAGACGTGCTGAGATGGAAGAGAAGTATCAGGCATACGAAAGAATATGGAAAGAGAAAGGGGAATGATGGTATGAGAGAGAGTGATTCCGCCACACTAATGACTGAGGGATCAATTTGGAAGAAGATTACTTTTTTTGCAGTGCCCATTTTTCTGGGCAATCTGTTTCAACAGATGTATAATACAGCGGATTCGCTGATAGTCGGTAATTTTCTTGGAAGCAATGCGCTGGCTGCGGTCAGCTCGTCAGGAAATCTGATCTATCTGATGATCGGATTTTTCAATGGAATCGCACTTGGAGCAGGAGTTGTGATTGCGCGATATTTTGGGGCAAGAGACCAGGAGAACGTGGAGAAGGCAGTACATACAACGGTAGCTTTCGGAATCGTGGCGAGTATTGTCCTGACGATTGTCGGAGTATTCTTTGCCCCTCAGATTCTTGTCTGGATGCAGACGCCGGCTAATGTCATGCCGGAGTCAACGGAATATTTCCGGGTCTACTTTATGGGATCCGCGGGATTTGTCATGTACAATATGTTCGTAGGAATCCTGCAGGCAGTGGGAGACAGCAAACATCCATTGTATTATCTGATTCTGTCATCCATAATTAATGTAGTTCTGGATATTGTGTTTATTACGGTATTTGATATGGGAGTGGGCGGAGCTGCCTTTGCTACCGATATTTCTCAGGTGGTCAGCGCTGTACTCTGTATGATCCAGTTGATGCGGTCCAAAGCGGAATACCGTCTGAACCTGCGGAAAATCCGGTTTGAATGGGATATCTTTAAACAGGTGATTCAGTTCGGTCTTCCATCCGGATTTCAGAATTCCATCATCGCCATTGCAAATGTTGTAGTACAGTCCAATATCAATTCCTTTGGCGAAATGGCCATGGCAGGATGCGGAGCATACTCCAAAATCGAGGGGTTCGGATTCCTGCCGATCACCAGCTTCACAATGGCACTTACCACATTTGTCAGTCAGAATCTGGGAGCGAAGAATTATGAGCGCACGAAAAAGGGTGCAAGATTCGGTATTGCCTGTGCCATGATTCTGGCGGAGGTCATTGGCATTATTATCTTTATTGCGGCACCGGTCTTTGTCGCGGCGTTTGACCGGACACCGGAGGTGATTGTATTTGGAACCGAGAGGGCACGGACATCTGCGCTGTTCTACTTCCTGCTGGCGTATTCGCACTCTATAGCGGCGGTACTGAGAGGAGCCGGCAAATCCGTTATACCTATGATTGTCATGATGATTTTCTGGTGCGTGATCCGTGTGGCGGTGCTGACAGGCGTGTCGATTTTGATTCCGTCTATTGCGGTAGTTTACTGGATCTATCCGCTGACATGGACTTTGAGTTCTGTCGCATTTTTTATCTACTATAAAAAGGCAAACTGGCTGTATGCCTTTTAAGACAAAGAGAGCTTCGGTATTGAACTGTCCGATACACAGGACATTCAGACCGGAGCTTTTTTGCGCATTTATGAAGATTATTAAGAAAAACGAAAGATTGGTCGAAGCAGATTGACAAACATAATATCCTAGTGTACTATTTAACTAGTTCACTGATACAGAAAGGAGGACAAGAATGGAATATCGTGTTGAAGCACCGATCTACATGCAGGTTATCAGAGATATTAAAAAGCGGATCGTCCGCAGACAGCTGCTTCCCGGAGAAAAGCTTCCGTCTAACAGAGAGCTTGCCGTTCTTTATAAGGTGAATCCGAATACGGCAGCAAGAATCTATAAAGAGATGGAAGCGGAAGGATATTGTTATACAAAGCGGGGACTTGGAACTTTCATTACGGAGGACGAAAAGATGCAGGAAGAGTTAAGGAAAGAGATGGCAGAGGCACTATTAAGTGGATTTATAAAAGAAATGCTGGATCTTGGATTTAGTAAAAACGAAATCATTACCCGGATAGAAGCATTTGATGAGGAGGAAGAGTTATGATTGCAGAAAGCAGAAGACTGACCAAGGCATTTATGGGAAAGAAAGCGGTAAAGGATGTTTCGCTGAAGATACGAAGTGGATCAATTTACGGGCTTCTTGGACCGAATGGAAGCGGGAAAACAACCTGGATGAAGATGATGACAGGATTTATCAAGCCGACACAGGGGGAAGTTGTTTTTGACGGGGCTCCATGGAATTACCGGGCGAAGAATCAGGTTGCCTACATGTCAACAGAGCCGTTTTACTACGATTTTATGAATATCGGCATGGTAGGAAAATACTACAGCGACTTTTTT
>LHCFI01400__coassemble_2369_pt1 | contig 11870 bp, 6 predicted proteins | sample LHCFI01400__metabat2_low_PE_018 | metagenome-assembled genome bin LHCFI01400 | reverse complement strand
GAGGAGCACTGAAGAGTGCCTACAAGGCAGAGTGTCTGGATAAACAGGGCAGACATATCAATACATTTGTGGAAGATCTGAAATCTCTTCTGCATGAAAACCTGCACAGACTTCTGATGACACCGCCGATGATTTTTATCGGTGCGCTGACGATTCTGCCGTTGATCTTTATGATCTGTATGGCATTTACGAACTACAGTAAAATCGACAATCATCTGATGCTGTTTGACTGGGTGGGACTTGACAACTTCAAAGCGCTGTTTGATTCCAGCAGTATCCTGGGAAGCACGTTCTGGTCTGTGCTTGGATGGACACTTGTGTGGGCGTTTTTCGCAACATTCAGCAACTATATTTTCGGTATGATTCTTTCTATTGTAATCAACCGGAAAGATACAAAGGCAAAGGGATTCTGGAGATTCTGCTTCGTACTCTCCTGTGCGGTTCCGATGTTCGTTTCTCTTCTGATTATGAGAACGATGCTTCAGCCGGAAGGCGCGGTCAATGTCCTGCTTCGTAATCTGGGACTGATTGCGCAGGATGCAAGCCTCCCGTTCTTTACGGATCCAACGTGGGCAAGAGTAACGGTTATTGTAATCAATATCTGGGTTGGTGTACCATATACACTGCTTCAGCTGACCGGAGTCCTTCAGAATATTCCGGGTGAGCTTTACGAGGCAGCCAGAGTGGACGGCGCCAATGCAGTGCAGATCTTCTTTAAGATCACACTTCCGTACATGCTGTATGTGACGACACCATACCTGATTACAACATTTACAGGAAACGTCAACAACTTCAACGTTATCTACCTGTTGTCGGGAGGAGATCCGGTTACCAATCTGGAATCCACGGCAGGAAGCACTGACCTGCTTGTAACATGGCTGTACAAACTGACCGTAGACAAACAGTACTACAACATCGGTGCGGTTATCGGTATCCTGACATTTATCATTCTGGCGATTGCGGCGCTCCTTACTTACCGCAACAGTAAATCATATAAAGAAGAAGGGGGATTCTAGATCATGGCTGCGAAAACAAAAGTACGCTCAGCTAAAAAGAGACGTTTTATCAATAATACGATCGTTCATGTCGTACTTGCCATACTGGCGTTTATCTGGGTATTCCCGATTATCTGGGTAATACTGACGAGCTTCCGGGCGGAAAAAGGATCCTATGTTTCCACCTTCTTCCCGCAAAGCTTCACACTTGACAACTATGTGAAACTGTTTACGGATACATCAATCCTGAACTTTCCGCAGATGTTCATGAACACGCTGTTCATCGCAGTATGTTCCTGTATCTTATCTACCTTTTATGTTCTGGCAGTTTCCTACTGTCTGTCCAGACTGAAATTTAAACTGCGGAAACCATACATGAACATGGCGATGATTCTTGGTCTGTTTCCTGGATTCATGTCAATGATTGCGGTGTACTTCATCCTGAAGGCAATTGGCCTTACAGAAGGCAATCTGATCAAACTGGCTTTGATCCTGTGTTATTCAGGAGGAGCGGGCTTAAGTTTCCAGATCGCAAAAGGATTCTTTGATACGGTTCCGATTGCGGTGGACGAGGCAGCGCTTCTCGATGGATGTACAAGGTGGCAGATTTTTACGAAGATTACACTGCCGCTTAGTAAACCGATCGTTATTTACACGGTACTGACATCTTTCATGTCACCATGGCTGGATTTCATTTTCGCAAAGGTAATCTGCCGTGCAAACTCCGACCAGTATACAGTTGCGATCGGACTTTGGAATATGCTTCAGAAAGAATATATTGACAGCTGGTACACAAGTTTCGCTGCAGGAGCGGTGCTGATTTCAATTCCGATCGCGATCCTCTTCCTGTTCATGCAGAGATACTACGTGGGCGGTATGTCCGGTGCCGTAAAGGGCTAAAACAATCAGATTTGAATGAGGGACAGACAGATGAGAAAGACAGCAAAAGAATGGAAAACATTTTATTCAGATCCGGAATTTGAACAGAACTATACCTATGAAGGGCATGACCTCGGGGCAGCCTGCACGGAGGATGGAACTTCCATCCTCCTGTGGAGCCCGGTGGCCGAGTCTGTAACAGTCCGCTTCTATCATGATGGAGAATCAGAAGATTCATACCGGACGGAAGCGATGGTAAAAGAGGGCAAAGGTGTCTGGGCATACCGGACAAAAGAAGTGCTTCACAAAGTATACTATGATTTTGAACTTTCCATAGAGGGAAAGATGATATGCTCGGCGGATCCTTATGCGAAAGCCTGCGGGATCAACGGAAAGAGGAGCATGATTGTAGATTTAAAAAGAACAGATCCAAAAGGATGGGAGGAAGATGTTTCCCCCGCTTATCAGCAGGAACAGATTATTTATGAGCTGCATATCGGGGAATATTCCTGGGATCCGTCCGGAGGATTCCCGGCAGCTTTCCGGGGGAAGTATAAGGCATTTACCTGTGAGAATACGACACTAGACCACGACGGCGTGCATCCCACGGGCTTTTCTTATATGAAGAAACTCGGTATCACCCACGTGCAGCTGATGCCGGCCTACGATTATGGATCTGTGGATGAAAGCAAGACAGAAGGGGAGTTCAACTGGGGATACGATCCGGTGAACTATAACGTTCCGGAAGGCTCCTACTCGACGGACCCAAGAAACGGAGAGGTCCGGATCAAAGAATTCAAGGAGATGATCCAGTTTCTGCATAAAAACGGGTTCCGGGTCATCATGGATGTGGTTTATAATCATACCTATTCCCTTGATGCCTGGTTCCAGAAAACGGTGCCGTGGTACTATTACCGTGTCCACGAAAACGGGGAGACCGCAAACGGTTCTGCCTGCGGGAACGATGTGGCGAGCGAGCGGAGCATGTGCGCAAACTACATTCTGGACTCCGTTCTTTACTGGGCTGAAGAATACCACATCGACGGCTTCCGGTTTGACCTGATGGGGCTTCTGGATACGGGACTGATGAACCGGATTGAGAAGGAACTTGCGCTCCGGTATGGTAAAGGGGAAAAGATGGTATTCGGAGAACCGTGGTCTGCAGATGAAACTCCGATGGAAAAACAGGCGGTTCCGGCACTGAAATGCCATGTGGACCAGCTGGATCCGCATGTAGGCTTCTTTTGTGATGATACACGGGATGCGGTAAAAGGTCATACATTCGAAGGGGAGGAGCCGGGATTTGTCAATGGGGGAGAAGGCCTGGAGGAGGAAATTCTTGCTTCCGTCCGCGCCTGGTGCGGCCCGGAATCGAAGGTGAAAGCACCTTCTCAGGTCATCACCTATGTATCTGCCCATGACAACTGGACATTGTGGGATAAACTCTCCCTGACAATCCCGGATGAGAAAGAACGGATGCAGGCCAACCGCATGGCAGCGGCCATCTACATGACCTGCCAGGGAAATCTGTTCTTCCTATCCGGAGAGGAATTTGCCCGCACGAAAGACGGACTGGAAAATTCCTACAATGCGCCGATTGAGATCAACCGGCTGGACTGGAAACGGGCTTATGAACAGTATGAACTTACAGAGTATTACAGCGGACTGATTCATCTGAGAAAACAGCTTCCGGGACTTTGCGACAAATCCAGGAACGCATGGAAAAGGATTCAGAACCGGTGGAAAACAGACGGAGCAGTTGGGTTTACGGTGGATAATCGAAACGAAAGAGCACCGTCAAGATGGGAAACGTTATGTATTATTTATAATAGTAGAAATGAAAAATTTGCGGTTGAGCTTCCGGAAGGAAAATGGGAAGTCCTTCTGGATGGATACAGCAGCAATCTGTGGAGAGATCCATTTGTTACAGAAGGAACGGTAAAGGTGGACAGCCACAGTGTATTAGTACTTGGACAAACAGGAAAGTGAAGACAGACTTATGAAATGGATATACGGAAAACAGGATTTTAAAACACTTTCAAGAGGACAGGAAAACTGTTATCTTCTGACAAACGGACTGGGAGGGTTTTCCTCTCTGACGACGACCGGTTCGGTTACGAGAAATGACCATGCGCTATTGATGGCATGTACGAAGGCACCGAATCATCGATACAATCTGATCCATCGTCTGAAAGAAGAGATCCGGATCGGAGAAGAGAAGCAGATTCTCTCGACGCAGGAGTTTGCGGACGGGACAAAAGAAGAAGGATATCAGAATCTGTCCACATTCTCCTTTGAGGATACTCCGGTCTGGCGCTGGGAGACAAAAGGCGTCCGGATCCGGAAAGAAATTGGTATGACCCAGCAGGAAAATACGGTGGCAGTTGTCTATGAGATGAAAAATCAAAGCCTGTTTGATGCAGAGCTTGTCGTTACACCTTTTTTACAGTTTGTAAGAAAGGGAGAGGATCTGGTGGAGGAGCAGGTGTTTGAACGAAAAGGGAATACCGTTTCTTCAGACGGATTGACTCTCTATTTCGAGACGGACGGGGAAATCCTCCCGGAGGAGCAGACAGAGACGTATTATTACAGCTATGATGCCTGCGACGGCAGAAGGGAGAGCGGAACGGCAAAAGCGGTGCTGAAGATCCGGATGCAGGTTCCGGCAGGAGAAAGAAGGACACTTTCTATCGTCTGCTCGATGGAACAAGGCAGAACCGATGCGCAGGCAGTGATTGCGGAGACAAAGAAGTACAGAAAAGCGCTGGAGGAAAAAGCCGGATTTGCGGATCCGATGGCAAAGGTTCTTGTAAAGAGTGCGGCACAGTTTGTGGCAGACCGGGAATCTACAGGAGGAAAAACGATTCTTGCAGGCTTCCCGTTCTTTGAGGACTGGGGCCGGGATACGATGATTGCTCTTCCGGGTGTCTGCATTTCCACCGGGCAGTATGAGACGGCAAAAGAGATCCTGAGGACCTTTGCAGCAAACGAGCGTGACGGTCTGATGCCGAATCTGTTCCCGGAAGGAAAGAATGAGCCGAGGTACAATACAGTGGATGCAGCTCTTTTGTTTATCAACTGTGTGTATCTGTATTATCAGGCATCGGGGGATATGGACTTTGTCAAGGAAGTCTGGCCTGTGATGGAACGGATCATCACAAAATACCGGGAGGGAACGAGACACGGCATCCGGATGGAAAAAGACGGCCTGATCCGGGCAGGAGAAGGCCTGGACCAGGTGACCTGGATGGATGTCCGGGTGGGAGAAATCCTTCCGACGCCAAGACATGGCAAACCGGTGGAGATCAATGCCTACTGGTATAATGCACTTCGGATTATGGAAATATTTGCATCTGAACTTGGATTGGAATATACTAGGTATGGGGTGCTTGCGGACAGGACACGCACTTCTTTCCGGGAACAGTTCTGGAATGAAGAGAGAGGATGCCTGAAAGATCTCGTATCCGGAACAAAGGCGGACATGCAGATCCGGTGCAACCAGATCTGGGCCGTATCCATGCCGTTTACCATGCTGGAAAAAGATCAGGAACGGCAGGTGGTGCGCACCGTCTATGAAAAACTGTACACCCCTTACGGACTGCGCACGCTGGAAGAAGGGGACGAAGAGTTCCACCCGTTTTACGGGGGAGAGATGATAGAACGTGACCTGGCATATCATCAGGGAACGGTCTGGACCTTCCCGCTTGGCGCTTATTATCTGGCATATCTGAAGGTATGCGGATACAGCGAAGAGGCGAAAGAAGAAGTCAAAGAACAGCTGGAAGTCATGGAAAGCGCCATGAGGGAGGGCTGTATCGGACAGCTTCCGGAGATTTACGACGGAGGAAATCCATCCTCGTCTAAGGGATGCTTCGCCCAGGCGTGGAGCGTAGGAGAAATTCTGCGTGTATATGAAGCAGTCAAATAAGAACACACATCGAAAGGAGAACAAAGATGGAACAGTTATTACAGGAGATGTTACAGAAAAACTATGGAAAAAGCATCAGCGATGCGTCCAATGAAGAAATTTATACAGCGCTTTTATGCATTACAAAAGAGAAAATGGCAGGAATAAAGAGGAATGAAGGAAATAAAAAACTCTATTATATTTCCGCGGAATTCCTGATTGGAAAACTGTTATCCAACAACCTGATTAACCTTGGCCTGTTTGATGAGACAAGAGAGGTACTGAAAAATCACGGCAAAGATATTACAGAAATCGAGGAGGCCGAGCTGGAGCCGTCCCTTGGAAACGGAGGACTTGGACGTCTGGCAGCATGTTTCCTGGATTCCATCGCGACACTGGGACTGCCGGGAGACGGCGTGGGCTTAAACTACCACGACGGATTGTTCCGTCAGACCTTTGTTGACAACAAGCAGAGAGAAGAGAAAAACCCGTGGATCACAGACAACAGCTGGCTGACAAAGACGGAACGTCATTTTGAAGTGCCGTTTAAAGATTTCACTCTGACTTCCACAATGTACGATATTGATGTGCCGGGTTATAAAAACGGCTGCAACAAGCTGCATCTGTTTGATCTGGATTCTGTGGACGAGTCCATCATCCATGACGGTATCCAGTTTGACAAAGAGGATATCAAGAAGAACCTGACACTCTTCCTCTATCCGGATGACAGTGACGAGGCAGGACAGCTGTTAAGAATCTATCAGCAGTATTTCATGGTCAGCAACGCGGCACAGCTGATCCTTGCAGAGGCGGAGGAAAAAGGATACAACCTCTATCAGCTGTATGATCATGTGGCAATCCAGATCAACGATACCCATCCGACGATGGTCATTCCGGAGCTGATCCGTCTCCTGATGCAGAGAGGATTTAACATGGATACCGCTGTGGATGTTGTAAGAAAAACCTGTGCGTACACGAACCACACAATTCTGGCAGAGGCACTGGAAAAATGGCCGATCCATTATCTGGAGAAGGTCGTTCCGCACCTGATGCCGATCATCCGGGATCTGGACGCACGTGTCAGAAGAGACTTCCACGATGAAAGAGTGTACATCATCGATAATCATGACCGGGTACACATGGCGCACATTGACATTCACTTTGGCTACGCAGTCAATGGAGTAGCGGCTCTTCATACCGAGATTCTGAAAGAATCCGAGTTAAAGCCGTTCTACGACATTTATCCGGAAAAATTCAACAATAAGACGAACGGAATCACGTTCCGCAGATGGCTCGTACACTGCAACCATGAGCTGTCTGATTATCTGGCAGACCTGATCGGACCGGAATTCATGGATGACGCTTCCAAACTGGAAAAGCTTCTCGCATACAAGGACGATGAGAAAGTGCTTGGTGATCTGAGAGCGATCAAGAAAAACGCAAAAACTGCACTGAAGAATTATCTGATGCAGACACAGGGAGTGGAAATCGATGAGAATTCCATCTTTGATATCCAGATCAAACGTCTCCATGAGTACAAGAGACAGCAGATGAACGCACTGTATGCAATTTACAAATACAAAGAAATCAAGAAAGGCAATCTGCCAAAACGCCCGATTACAATGATCTTCGGTGCAAAGGCAGCGCCGGCTTATACGATTGCAAAGGATATCATCCATCTGATCCTCTGCCTGCAGAAACTGATCGAAAACGATCCGGCGGTACGTCCGTACATGCGGATTGTCATGGTAGAAAACTACAATGTTACCAAGGCGGAAAAACTGATCCCGGCATGTGACATTTCCGAGCAGATTTCCCTTGCTTCCAAGGAAGCATCCGGAACCGGAAACATGAAATTCATGCTTAACGGTGCCGTGACACTGGGAACGGAAGATGGAGCAAACGTGGAGATTCACGAGCTGGTAGGAGATGAGAACATCTACATCTTCGGCGCAAAATCAGAAGAAGTCATCAAACTTTACGATACAGCAGGATACAACTCCGGCGAGATTTATGACAACGATCCGATGATCGAGGAGCTGGTAGACTTTATCATCAGCAAAGACCTGATCCGCATCGGTGATCCGGTGAGTCTTGCAAGACTGTACAAAGAGATTGTATCCAAAGACTGGTTCATGACCCTTCTGGATGTGAAAGATTACATTCAGACAAAAGAGCAGATGCTCGAAGATTATGAGGATGAGAAGACATGGGCAAAGAAAGCGCTTGTCAACATTGCGAAAGCCGGATTCTTCTCTTCTGACCGGACTATCCGGGAATACAATGAGGACATCTGGCATCTGTAGGCCGGATGTGGTATGAAAGGGGATCAATCATGAGAGAAACAGGAATATTGATGCCGGTATCCGCACTCCCGTCCCGTACGGGAGTGGGGGAACTGGGTGCATACGCATATGAGTTTGTCGATGCCCTGAAGGAAAACGGTGTGAAGATCTGGCAGATTCTTCCGCTTAATCCGGTGGGATACGGGAATTCCCCGTATCAGCCGTATTCCTCCTGCGCAGGAGACGAGCTTTACATCAGTCTGGACCTGCTTTATGAGGGGGGGCTGTTGAAAGAGAAGGCGCCTTCCTTCCGGGAAAACGCAAAAACCGTTGACTATGATGCAGTCCGGGCATTCAAAGAGCCGTATCTGAAAGAAGCGTTCGCCAATTTTCAGGAGACGGAAGAGTACCGGGAATTTACAAGACAGACGTGGGTGTACGAATACGCGGTATTCCGTGCCCTGAAAAAGGCAAACGGCAATGCCTGCTGGAATGAATGGAAAGCAGAAGACAAAGCCTGGCCGGAAGTGCCTGCACCGCTCGCAAAGGAGCAGGAAGACGAGGCGGCCTATCAGATGTTCCTTCAGTATGAATTTTTCACTCAGTGGATGGCAGTGAAAAAGCATGCCAACGAAAACGGCATCCAGATCATGGGAGATGTGCCGTTCTATGTGGGTGTGGACTCGGTAGATGTCTGGGGCGGAAAGGATAACTTCCTTCTGGACACAGACGGACGGCCGATCTTCATCGCCGGAGTACCGCCTGATTATTTCAGCGCTACCGGACAGCGGTGGGGCAACCCGATCTATAACTGGGACTATATGAAGGAGCATGGATATCAGTTCTGGACCGACCGGATCGGATACAACCAGAAGCTGTTTGACATCATCCGGATTGACCATTTCCGGGCGTTTGACACTTTCTGGAAGATTCCGGCAGAGTGTCCGACAGCCATTGAAGGAGAATGGATCGAAGCTCCGGGATACGAAGTCATCGACACACTGAAAGCAAAGATTGACGGACTCAATCTGGTGGCTGAAGACCTTGGGGAACTCCGCCCGGAAGTACTGGAATTAAAAGACCATTATCATTTGAAAGGGATGAAAATCCTTGTCTTTTCCATCGAAACAGGTGGAAAATATGCCTACGACAGTTTCCACGATGTGGAAAACATGATCATTTATACCGGAACCCACGACAACGATACGCTGATGCAGTGGTATGAGGGATTAAGCGTGGCAGCAAAAAGAAAGGTACGCCGCTTCCTCAAACGTCAGGGCATCAAACAGGGCTCCGTGAAAGGCCGGCTCCTTACCTATACATTCCGGAGCAGGGCAGAGTACGCGATCATTCCAATGGCGGACATTCTGGGCCTTGGAGAAGAAGGGCATATCAATACGCCGGGAACAGTCGGCTCTCCGAACTGGGAATGGAGAATTACGGATTTTACACAGGCAAAGAAGGAACTGAAACACTACCGGAAAACAATGACAGAAAGGGCCTGATGACAGATGGATTTTACAGGAGTTTACCATAGAACAACCGAGCAGATGAGCTACTCGTTAAATGAATCGGAACTGATTGTCAATCTGAAGACAGGATATGATGTGAAGCGGGTGTTCCTCTATTATGGAGATCCCTTTGAAGCGGGAATTCTTGGAGGAAACGAAAAGTGGACCGGAGTCCGGGAAGAGATTGTCTACAAAAAACGGCTGAAACATCAGATCTGGTGGACCACGACTCTCGTACCGAAATACAAGCGCTGCAAGTATTATTTTGAACTGCACACAGATGATGAGGTCTGGTATTATTTTGAAGACGGATTTCTGACAAAAGAGCAGATGGAGATGGACGGCAGGATGCTTCAGTGCTTTACGGTTCCATGGATGAATTCGGCTGATGTGAACCGGACGCCGGACTGGGTAAATGATACGATCTGGTATCAGATTTTCCCGGACCGTTTCTGCAACGGAACGCCGGGAGACGACCGGGAGGGAATTCTTCCGTGGAAAAATGAGGGAGAAGTCAAAAACGAAGAACGTTACGGCGGAAACCTGGAAGGAATCCGTCAGAAACTTCCTTATCTGAAAGAACTTGGCATTACCGGAATTTATCTGAATCCGATTATGGAGGCAGACTCCAACCATAAATACGATACAAAAGATTATACAAAAATTGATCCGCAGTTCGGAGACTCCGAGACGATGAAACGTCTGGTGGCAGAGGCGCACGAACATGGAATCCGTGTGATGGTGGACGCGGTCTTCAATCATTGTGGAAAAGACTTCGCACCATGGCTGGATGTGAAGAAAAACGGAAGAGATTCCGCCTACGCAGACTGGTTCATGGTCAACGACTGGACGATGCTGAACAAAGAAGCAAGTACGAGAGACGGACGGTATTACTCCTTCGCTTTTGCGGACAAGATGCCGAAACTCAATACGAACAGCGAATCCGTGATCAGCTATTTCCAGGACATTTGCGAAGGCTGGATCCGGGACTATGATATCGACGGCATCCGTTTTGACGTAGGAAATGAAGTGTCCCACCGGTTCCTGAAACGGATCCGGGATCATGTGAAGGCCATTAAACCGGATATCTATCTTCTGGGAGAGATCTGGCATGACGCAAGCCAGTGGCTGATGGGGGACGAATACGACTCCGTCATGAACTATCCGCTCATGAGCGGTATCCATGATTTCTTCATCGATCCGACGATGAAAAAGGAAGACTTTGAGTACATGATTAACCACTGCTACACGATGTACATGCAGCAGTCCAACAATGTACTGTTCAATCTTCTGGATTCCCACGATACGGAGCGTCTTATGAACCGTTTCCACGATCTGGACCTGTTCTACCAGCAGCTGGCGATTCTCTTTACCATGCCGGGAAGTCCGTGCATCTATTACGGCACGGAAATCGCCATGGAAGGAAGTTTCGATCCGGACTGCCGCAGATGTATGCCGTGGGATCTGATTCAGACCGAAGAAAATCAGCAGAAGATTCATGAGATCCAGAAGCTGATTCATCTTCGAAAGACGGAACCGGCGCTGCGAAGTCTGTACTTCCACTTCCCGGAAGAATATGACGAGCCGCGTCTGGTACAGTATATTAAACTTGATCAGGAGCAGAACAAGATTGAAATCCTTCTGAACTGCACGGAAGAACCGGTGACAGTGAAAGGAGAAGGAGAGATCCTGTTCCAGAGACAATATCAGGATGGACGCCTGGAACCGAAAGGGGTACTGATTCGGAGAATCGGGCGGTAAGAAAATGTCAGTAGCTGGACAATAATTTACTGTAATATCAGGGGAGGTAGTGACTCATATGAGCCATTACCTCCCTGAATTTATGTCAAAGGTTAATAAAGGTTAGAAAAAATTTATCCTTATATTCCTTGATTCAGCAGATTGTTCGTGTTATCCTTTACTCATCGGAAAAGTTCTCTGCTTTTTCATTTTCAAGGCGTTCGCCGTTTTATCCAAGTATTTGACAAGAGAATTATGAGGGCAGCTTTCTGTCTGGAAAATATGTTTTCTTTGGGACGTCTCTTTTCTGGTACCCGGAAATATGGTAGACTACAAGAAACAGAAACAGTTTTCTTATGTCAGAGGCATTGCCGTCACAGAAAGGAGACTGTTTATGGAACGAAACAAAATGGCAAATCGAACTACCGCTGTAATTTCGGAAGAAGAATTTATTATGAAGCCTTACATCGACTGGTGTTTCAAAGAACTGATGCGGAATCCGAATACAAGGAGAGGCTTCATCGCTGAATTGTTGGAGCTTTCACCTGAACAG
>LHCFI01400__coassemble_2261_pt1 | contig 12621 bp, 9 predicted proteins | sample LHCFI01400__metabat2_low_PE_018 | metagenome-assembled genome bin LHCFI01400 | reverse complement strand
TATGTTAGCCATATCTACTCCTCCATACACTGCTGATTATCATTATTCTGTCATATTTTTCTTTCCTTAAATTAGTATAGACTAACCGAATTGAAAAATCAACAATTATTCATGTTGTTTTATATTTGACATGGTATAAAAGAATACTGTTAACAGAAAGAGGGAGATTCCGCACACAACGTGAATCTCCCTTTTTGAATGATTTTTATTTCTTTTCATCAGTCAGCAGATTTCTCATGCTCCTGAGACTGATCAGTAAAGTCGATGTGTTATGAAAAAGAGCTGATGACGTTGGCTGAATCATGCCTGCAACGCCAAGAAGGATCAGTCCTGCATTGATACCGATGATCTGATGATAGTTTTTTACGACCCGGTTCATCATTCTGTTTGCAAGATGTTTCAGTGTAACCAGTTCCCGAAGGTCTTCCGCCGCAATGGTAATATCGGCAATTTCCCTTGCAAGTTCTGCACCATCGCTGATAGCAACACCTACATCCGCCGCAGACAGGGCCGGAGAATCATTGATTCCGTCCCCGATCATGATCACCTTATGCCCCAGCGTCTTCTCTTTCTCCACAAACCCCGCTTTTTCTTCCGGGAGCACTTCCGCATAATATTCGTCTACGCCGACCCGCCGGGCAACTGATGCTGCGGTCTTCTCACTGTCACCGGTCATCATAACGGTTTTCTTTATTCCCGCCGCTCTCAATGCCCGGATCATATCCTCAGCCTCTTTTCTCAGCGGATCTTCAATACATATCACTGCCGTCAGTTCCTGTTCAATGGCAAGATACAGATGAGAATATTCGTCCGGCAGTGATTCGAATCTGTCCCGGTATTCCGGACGGACTTGACATGCTTCATCGTCAAATACAAAATGGCTGCTGCCGATTACCACTTTTTTCCCGTTAATATGGGAAGAGATCCCATGGGCAACAATATATTCTACTTTGGAGTGCATTTCCTCGTGGGCAAGATTCCGTTTCTTTGCAGCATCCACTACGGCTTTTGCCATGGAATGAGGGAAATGCTCCTCCAGGCACGCTGCAATCCGCAGGCATTCCTCTTCCGGCACATCACCAAACGGAACCACTTCTTTCACCGTTGGTTTCGCCTTTGTGAGCGTGCCGGTTTTATCAAAGACCACCGTGTCAGCTTCCGCGGCCGCCTCAAGGAATTTTCCGCCTTTCACGGTGATCCCGTATCCGCCTGCCTCCCGGATTGCTGAAAGTACGGTGAGAGGCATGGCCAGTTTCAGTGCACAGGAAAAATCCACCATGAGCACGGATAAGGCTTTGGTTACATTCCGGGTCAAAAGCCATACCCCCGCGGTTCCAAGCAGGGTATACGGTACGAGCCTGTCAGCAAGATGTTCTGCTCTGCTCTCCATAGAAGATTTCAGCTTTTCAGAATCTTCGATCATTGCCACGATCTTTTCAAATCTGGTGGAACCTGATACCGCTTTTACCAGAACATCAAGTTCCCCTTCCTCAACTACTGTACCCGCATAGACGGACTGTCCCTGTACTCTGCGTACCGGCATGGCCTCTCCCGTAAGAGAAACCTGGTTTACCATCCCTTCTCCACCGGATACTTCCCCGTCAAAAGGAATGACATTTCCCATATGTACGGTCACTATGTCACCTTTCCGGATCTTATCGGCCTTTACAAGAATTTCCTGTCCGTCGCGTTTCAGCCAGACTTTCTTAATATTCAAAGACATGCTCCGCGCCAGATCGCCAACTGATTTCTTATGGGTCCACTCTTCCAAAAGCTCTCCGACTCCAAGAAGAAACATCACAGATCCTGCAGTATTAAAGTCCCGGCGCAGGACAGAGACCCCGATTGCCGCTGCATCCAGAAGCGGGACTTCTATCTTTCTTTTTCGGATGCAGTGCAGCCCGGCTGCAAGATATTTTAAAGACCTGGCCGTCACAACCACCGCCCGGAGCGGTCCCGGAACCAGAAGCCGGCATCCGTAGTGCAGCAGCATTTTTGCAATCAGCTTTTCTTTATATGACGCATTCAAGGATCTCCCGGAATTCCGGATCATGTTTTCCGGTACGTTTACCTTTTCGTACCGGAATTCCTTCAACATCCGGATCAGTTCACCACGGTCTCCTGTATAGCAGATGACAGCGTCTGAGGTGCGTTCATACACTTTGACATCTGTTATATTTTTCTGCCTGTCCAGATACCAGAAAAGAGTATCCGCCTCCTCACATGTCATTTTCTTCTGAACGATGTGAATCCGGAGGCGGCCCTTGATCTCATGCTTGATAATATATTTCATGAGCGGTTACATCTTTCCATTGTCAGAAGAGGCCGCACCGTCTTCTTCCGCCTCCTGGACTGCCGCTTCTTCCACTGCGGCTCTTTCCTCATTGATCTGCTGTGCTTCTGCAAGAATATCCTCTGCGTTTTCCTGAACATTCGTTACCGTTTTCATCACGCAGTCCTTTGCGCGCAATGCAGCCGCCGTACACGTTGTATATACTTTCTTTGCATCTTTACTGGATAAAATCTTTACCCCTGCCGTCCCGAAAAGGACTCCTCCTGCGAATAATCCGATTTTCTTCATCAATGAATCACTAAACATATGTTTTACCTCCTGCTATAAATTTTTTTGATGTTTGAATTACTTATGCTTGTATCCGGTATAGAATACCATTATGAAACAGAACACGGCAGCCCATGCCCAGAATCTATGCTGCTTCATGTGCCATCACTTCCTTTTTTACTGAATTATCATAAGAATACTATATCAGCATAGCAACACATTTGCAGGCTAGTCAAACCTAACCGGTCTTGTTGATAAATCTTCTCAATATCACATATAATCATCGATGTTCCCTTAAGTTCTATAACAAAACGGACCGAGGAGATCTGCTCTCTTCGGTCCGTTTGCCATATCTTAATCTATTGGGTTCCTGACGATTACGCCATCTGCTTCGCTGCGTTTTCGATACAGCGGTTTGCATTCAGGCTTCTCGGATATCCGATGTACGGAAGAATCTGAGAGACAACCCGTACAAGAAATTCTTTGTCATTTCCAAGATTCATATTTCCGATTGCATGGGACGTCAGCTGCGGCTCACAGCCTCCCTGTGCCGCCAGAAAGCAGAAGGTAATCAGTTCTCTCTGCCTGAGATCCAGTCCTTTTCTTGTATAAATATCTCCAAAACAGTTAGACGCAAGCCAGCGGTTGATGTGTCCGGCTTTCCATGCTTCCAGCATCTGCGATCCGAAGATTTCGGCCTGGGCAGCGGCTCCTTTTTTCAGACGGTCTTCCATCGTAGTCGTTCCGCGGTTCTCATCCGGATTCGGGATTCCGTTTGCTTCAAACACTTCATTTGTTGCTGCAAAGAATGGAAACACTCTTCCAAAACCAAGATAATCTACTGCCTGATAAACGACTTCTTTTACCATCGCCGGAGTCAGGGCGCTTTCGACTGCCTTTGGCAGATAATACCGGTATGCGTCAACGGATTGGCTTCCGATCAGCGCAGCAAGGACTGCAAGATATCTGGTGGTCTCATCCAGTGTCTGTCCCGGTTCGTTTACAACCTCGTTATATGCAAATGCTTCCCACCGTTCCATAAATTCTGAATCTGTCTTGTGAAAATTCATTGTTTCTGTCATCGTTTCTGCCTCCTGTTTCTATGTGAATTTCAGGCTCTCCACCTCTTCTTACAGTATAAAACTCCGGTTTTGCAAGATCAAATACTTAATCTGAATAGGTATATATAACCAGAAACTTTGCTTCCGGCTTCAGCGGCCCGTAAAAATACGATGCGGTCGCGCCTCCGTCAATGAGTATATCCGCTCCAGTGATGAAGGTCCCCTTTTCACTCATCAGCAGTTCCGCCACATTGGCCACCTCATCGGCAGTTCCCGGGCGGCCTGCCGGGCATTTAGCGAACATATTTTTATAGAAATCTCCACGTGGACCGTTAAACTCATCTATTGCCAACGCGTCACGATAATGCCGGGAGAAATGGAATTGATACGTGTCTTTGATCTTTTCCGGCTGAAGGATATCCAGCTTCAAAAGTTCCTCTGTCGGTATACAGGCAAGCATTTTACTTCTAATGTCTGTTTTCTTACATATGACCAGATTATGATTGTTTCAAAAGCGCCCGGTTCATATTGAACCGGGCGTGGTATCTAAATATATCATATCTTTACATATCTTTGGTTCCTGCTGTTAGGTTTATCTGGAATTGTCATACGGATAAGATTCATGTCTACTGCCGGCCGTAAATAATTTCTTCGAAAACCTTCCTTAGATTTCAACCCCAGTTTTTCCATAAGTGAATTGCTTGTATAAGGAATATCATATTCCATAACATCAAGCAGTTTCTTAATGTATTCCGAAAGCTGCCCATTATCTTCACTGATCTGAATGGAAATGTCATCCAGAATTTTATCAATTTGTGACAACATAAATTCAATGAAAATTGTTGATGCACCATCCAGATGGCATTTAGCAATCGCGTCATAGTATTCTTCTTGAAATTTTTCGATCTGACTCTCAATTGGAATAAATTCAAATATCGGCTTCCACTTGGAAAGGATCGCAGTATGCCATAATCTTGCCATTCTACCATTGCCATCAGAGAACGGATGGATAAAGACAAATTCATAATGAAATACGCTGCTTAAAATAAGAGGATGAACACTATTTTGTGCTTCTTTCATCCAATCAAAAAGTTCATCCATTAACTGGGGAACAAATCGTGAAGGTGGTGCCATAAAAATGCACTGATCGCCATTAAAAACACCTTCTTCACCTCGACGGAAGTCACCGGATTCTTCTACAACATATTTGGTCATTATGCCATGAAATTTTTTCAAATCTCTTATGTTGTATGGATTGATCTCGGAAATTTTTTCATATGCGGCATAGGCATTTTTTACTTCCTGAATTTCCTTTTGTTCACCAAGCACTGTCTTTCCGTTGATTACATCTCTAACCTGCCCCAAAGAAAGAGAATTCGCTTCAATCTTCAATGAAGAATGAATGGACTTGATACGATTGTTTCTTCTCAAATGTGGTTTGGATTCTAAATTACTGGTTGCCGAAATTCGTCCAATCTTTTCTGAAATCGAAGATACATATGATAATATTTCATTTGTTATTGTAAAAGGCGGTTTATACACTCCCATGACAGTACCTCCATGTACTTGCGTATTATCTTGCGTACTTTCTTCCTCTATTATACAGCAAGTCAAAAATTTTTCAACACCTATATGAGTTCATCCACTGAAAAAGGGATTGCACACCAGTAAACGGTGTACAATCCCTTTTCTGCTACTCTACAAATAAAATATGCATCTGTCCTTTTTTATCTTTGACGACTTCTGCTTCCACATCATAGATTTTCCGGATAAACTCCGGTGTCAGAAGTGACTCCGGTGTCCCTTCTCCTGCGATCCTGCCGTCTTTGAGGGCGTAAATCCGGTCGCAGAACATGGCCGCAATATTCAGGTCATGGACGGCCGAGATCACCGTCACATTCCGCTCCTTTACAATCCGCATCAATTGAAGCTGGTGGGTAATGTCCAGATGGTTGGTAGGTTCATCCAGAATCAGGCAGGGTGTCTGCTGGGCAAGAGCTCTTGCGAGAATAACCCGCTGCTGTTCCCCTCCGGAAAGCGTGGAGAAACTTCTATCCGCAAATTCCGACATGCCGACAGCCTGCAATGCTTCTTTTACAATGGCATGGTCTCCGGCATTGTCCCGTTCCAGTGCCTTTTTGTGGGGAGACCGCCCCATCATGACGATTTCCTGTACGGTAAACTCAAAATTATAATGGTTATGCTGAGCTACCACTGCCAGTTTTCTGGCGGAGTCTTTGACACGGATCGTACTCAGCTCTTCTCCGTCCAGATAGACAGCACCCTGATCCGGTTTCAAAGTCCGGTAAATGCACTTGAGCAGCGTTGATTTTCCACTTCCGTTCGGCCCGATCAGTCCGATAAATTCCTTCTCCTTACTTTGGATGCTGATTCCCTTTAAAATTTCCTGCGCCCCGTAGGAAAGATGGAGATCTTCCGTATTGATTTTCACGCTTCCCCACCTCCAAACCCATAAGATTTCCTTATCATCAGATAAATAAAGCATGGTGCGCCGATCAGAGAGACTAAAATTCCGATCGGCAGTTCCGCATAGTCCAGAATGACCCGGCAGGCCACGTCCGCCCAGATCAGAAAGACCGCTCCGGTCAGTGCGCTGACAGGGATGAGCCTTTTATGATCTGTTCCAAGGCACATCCGCACTGCATGGGGAATGATCAGCCCGACAAATCCGATCATTCCAGCCGCACAGACTGCCGTTCCCACCATCAGGGAGGAAAGAATTAGATACACGATCCGCACCCGGTGGAGGTCGGTCCCAAGTGTCACCGCTGTCTCATCGCCCAGAAGCATCAGATTCAGCTTCCGGGACTGAGTCCAGAAAATCAGTGTTGCGACTATCATGACCGGAAGAACAACCGGCACATTGTCCCAGTCAGCCGTGGCAAGACTTCCCATGCTCCAGTAGGAAATCTGAGTCGTTGCTTCCCGGTTCTGGGAAATATAAATCAAAAAGTTCGCAAACGCGGAGCAGACGGTACTGACCGCCATTCCGGCCAGAATCAGTTTCCCTGCGCTCGTGCGTCCTCCGATGCCGGAAATAAAAAGTACGCCAAAGGATGCTGCCAGCGCCCCGAAAAAGGCCATCATTCCCATTCCTTGATCCCCGAATACGGAACCGATCCCAAGCAGAATGGATGCCGCAGCCCCAAGGTATGCCCCGGAGGAGACGCCAAGGACATACGGGTCCGCCAGGGGATTTTTGACGACTGCCTGCATGACAACGCCGCACACGGAAAGCCCCGTCCCCACTGCTGCCGCCATCAGCACTCTCGGAAGACGGATCTGCCAGACTACATCATGGACAGCTCCCTGGCCGTAGGCGGACAGGCTCTCTGTATGAAAGACTTCATATCCGATCACACGGTACACATCCTGAAAGGACAAATCCGCATTTCCAAACAGTACCGCCGTAAAAAGTGACAGTATAAGAGCCGCAGACAGCCCAAGAATCAGAAATCCGTATGTCTTTGTTTTCATCGCTCCTCTTTTCATCATGCTCCCTCTATTCGTTCAGATCCAGATCCGGATACAGGCCCTTGGCAATGGTCTCAATCCCGTCCTGCGTCCTTGTGGCACTTGCATACATCTCACTTAACATAATCGGAACAACCCGGTCATTTTTCACAGCGCTCAGGCTCTGAAATGCTTCGTCTTCCAGAATCTTATCCAGATTTTCCTGCTTCACCGTTTCCGGATCATCCCCGGTATATGGCATGTAGACGACAAAAATCACATCCGGATCTGCCGCTAAAATGTCTTCCTTTCCAACCGTGGATGCGTCCGGATTTGCAAGGCTGGCACCAAGCTGGGTCACCATGTCCCCCGCAATGCTTGCCGCGCCATAATTGGTAAAGGTATCATTCATGCTCTCCACCACCATGACAGACGGCTTTTCTTCCTGTTCTTCGGCCAGCGTTTTTACGTGTTCTACAGTCTCTTTCATTTGATTTACGATCTCTTCTGCACGGTCCTGCACATCAAAAATCTTTCCAATGTTCAGGATATCGTTATATTCATTTTCCAGAGAATCTTCTTTCACCGCGGTATTCGTATTGATATAGACATTTGTTCCTTTTTGAATCCATTCATCCGGGCTTCCAAGGTTATCCTCATCAAACAGGGATACCCAGGAAAAAATCATATCCGGTTCCAGCATCGTCATTGTCTCTTTGGACGGTGTAAACTCGTCCAGATAGTCTGTTTTGGAAAATGCGGCTTTCTGATCATCCGGCACCTCATTATCAAGCCCTGCCGTCGCTACAATCCGGTCCTCCAGTCCAAGAGCAAGCAGCGTCTCCACCGATCCCTGGTAAACCGCTGCCACCTTTTCCGGCGCCTTTTCATAAGTCATCGTGTACTCGGCGCCATCCCGGCCATAAGTCGTGATTGTCAGCGGATATTCGGTTTTTTTCGTACTCTCTGTGGTGTCCTTGCTGTCAGACGAACCGTCATCTGCAGCCTGATTGTCCTCTTTCACCTGATCAGAGCTGATTCTGCCCGCATCCCCGCTGTTGTTTCCGTCACTGCCTCCACAGGCGGAAAGTCCCGCTGTCATTGTGGCTGCCAGAAGACACGCCAGTACCTTTTTCACCATGTTCTGTTTCATGTTCTCTCCTTCTTTCTTTCGGTATATTTTCCTTTCCTGTTGCAGGATCTTTGGCTTACCCGTCAGATCCATATTCCTACTTACCGGAAGATTCGTTTTGCAGAACAAAAAAACCTGCTTTTTATAAGCAGGCACGACAAAAACATATGGACAGGCAAAGACCGCCGCCCATATTTTCAGATGTCTGCTTTACACGGAAGCTTCATCTTCTCTATCAAGCAGGTTTCCTGGCTTGCCTCTCCTTGCCTGTCCCAGCCTTCTCACGGCATTGCCGCAATGACATAAATTGGGACAGACTCCTTGCTTACAGTGACCGGATCGCCGGAGATTTCCACTCCGTTCCCTTTTAAAATTCATCCTCTTTGACAAAGGAATTCTTCACTTGATAAAGTTATTCAATTCTAACAGGAAATATTACAGTTCCCAATTTAGCACACTTTGGCGTCAATTGCAACCGCAGTTCCTATCGGAGCATTTTCTCTACGCTGTTTCCAGAAGCCGGTGCAGAATCTCTGCAAACTCCTCGATGTAATAACTGCTCCGGTCTTTCTTCCAGAACATGCAATAATTACGCAGAATCGGCTTCCCATCCTTATAAATCGGAATCCGGAGAAAGACGCGTCTTTTCCGCTCCCTCCTCTATCTTCTGATAATATGTTTCTCCATATTGCTGAAGCTGTCAGTCAAGGTAAAATTGTTCTCAATGCCTTCTGTCAGATAGATTTCTCCATCTTCTGTCATCAGAATCATGTCAAATCCCTCATGAGATTTCCAGTATTCCTGCGCACCTTCCAGTCCTTTTACGAACATGGAGGTGGAAAGGGCATCTCCCGTCTTTCCTTCCTCGGTCACAATCGTCACAGAAGCCAGTCCGTTATCCACCGGATATCCGGTCTTCGGATCAATGATATGTCCGTATCGTTTTCCGTCCTCTCCGGTAAAATACCTCTCATAATTTCCGGAGGTCACCACGGCACAGTCTGACACTTCCAGTACACCGACTTCTCCGTCCCCGTAAGGACTCCGTATAGCAAGCCGCCAGTCATTTCCATCCGGTCTGGATCCCACGGTCTGAACATTGCCGCCGATATTTAGAAGGGCAGACGTTACCCCGCTTTCTTTTACAATCTCTGCTGTCAGATCACCGGCATAGCCTTTTCCTACCGCTCCCAAATCCAGTTCCATACCTTCCGGCAGGTGTATTTTCTGCCCGTTCAGCTCCACTTTTTCGTAGCCGACCCGGCTAAGAAGCGACTGAATCTCCTCATTTCCCGGAATCCGGTTTTCGTCAGTTGTAAACCCCCATGCAGTCAGCACCGGATAAATCGTAGGTTCCAGCGCCCCATCGGTCTCTTTTGCCATTTCCAGGGCAAAGCTGACAACACCTGCTGTATCCTCACTGAGCGTCACCACATTTCCATTACTGTGATTGACCGCGTAAATTTCGCTGTTTTCATCCGTGACGGACCACTCGGACTCCAGTGTATGAATCTCTTTCTCCGCCTTTTCCAGCGCTTCGCCGGCATTGTCCCCGTAAGCGGTAAAGGTCATATAGGTATCCATGGCGAAAAACTCTTTTCTGGATTCCTCCTGACTATTGCCGCCTGTATTCTGTGCTCCCTGACATGCCGTCAAAGCAAGACTGCACAGAAGCACAAACGCTGCTGTCCCTGTACGGTAGTTATTTTCTGTCTTATATCTTCTCATGTCTGAACCGCCTTTTACATTGCTTTTAATGAGATTTTATATATTATTATTCGGTACGAAGCGCTGTCACCGGATCACTCTTTGCAGCTTTTCTGGAAGGAATCAATCCGCCAAGCAACGTAAGTACGACACTTAACGCGATCAGAATCAGTGCCGGCACTACAGGGAGCACGGCGCTTACCTCATTCGTATCTGCAAGATGATGGATCAATGCATTTCCCGGTATGAGAAGCAGAAGGGTAAGCCCGATTCCAATGAGCCCAGCGCAAAGCCCGATGATAAAGGTCTCCGCATTGAACACCTGGGAAATATTCCCCTTTGAGGCACCAATGGCCCTGAGAATTCCGATTTCCTTTTTCCGCTCCAGCACGCTGATGTAGGTAATGACACCGATCATGATGGAAGAAACCACCAGAGAAATGGCCACAAAGGCGATCAGTACATAGCTGATAATATCGATAATATCCGTAACCGAAGACATAAGAGTACCAACCATATCTGTGTAGGTGATCACCTGCTCGTCTTTTCCCTGTGCCTCCATCTGACTATTATAGCCGTCCAGAATCTTTACGACTTCTTCTTTACTCTCAAAATCCTTTGGATAAATGGCAATACCTGTCGGGACATCAAAATCCACATATCCCAGATTTCTTAAATTACTGTCATAGGAAGTCTCTCCCGTAGACTGCATGGACATCATCAGCTCGGAGAGCTCCTCCTCACTCATGTTCATTTCAAACGCATTGGCAAAGACGTCTGCATCGATGGTCATGGCATCTCCCATGGCCTCCTGAAGGCTCGTTCCCACCCGGCTCATCGCTCTTTGCATCACCGTCTCCATTCCGCTGCTCATCTGGCTTACCACCTGGCTCATGGCAGAGCTGATCTGAGTTTCCAGTGCGTTGGAAATTGCGCCTGTATACGCGCCCATCACTTCTTTCATATAAGTTTCAAGGGCCGTACCAACCTGCGACTGCAGGCTCTCCATATCAACTATCTCCGAAATTCCGGAGGAAAGCGCTTCTTTCCCCGCATCTGTATTCAGGTAGCTGACAAAATAGTCATCCATCTTTGTCAGATCCGGCAGCTGATTCTTTTCTGCGTAATCCAGATATCCGGCTGCCATCTCCCGGGCAATCTTCTGAAGCTGCTCTGTGGTGATGGAAATATCCTGTACAGAATCAAAGATTCTGCTGCCCCAACTGTTGATGATCTCTGCCGCAGCCGGTGTCTGAAGGTACTCCAGAAGATATTCATCAAACCTCTCCGAATCCGTATATCCATGCTCCGACGCATACTCCATAAAACCGCTTAAAACTTCACGGAAGAGGTTCTGAATCTGTTCAACCGATGCGGTGACGCCGCCGTTTGATTCAATGATCTCCAGAATATTTTCTTTGAGAATCTTCTGTGCGTCCGTACTTTTCAAATATCCTGCAAAGTCTTCGCTCAGCCCCGAATAATCTGCCTCCGGATGCTCTTTTGCGTAGTCCTGATAGCCGGAAATCAGATTTCCCGCCAGTTTTGTCATCCCTTCCGTCGAAACAGTCAGGTTCAGATTCCCCATCAGATCATTCAGATTCAGACTGCCTGCATCCGGAAGCTCGATCTGGATTCCGGAAAGATCCACCATTTTGGAAAGGTCCAGAGTGTTTCCATCCATCTGGAACAGGTCGGAAAAATCCACTGCTCCGGACAGACTGCCTGAGAGCGCATCGCTGTTGAACTGAAAAGCATTTTCCAGTGCATCCGTATTGACGGTAAATAACGAGTTCATATCCAGCCCGTTCTGGCTTTCTGTCTCACCGAACGCCTCCCCGGTAAAGACATTGACGTCCGGATTCGCAATCTGCTGTTTTACGATCTCACTGTCTTCCGCCTCTTCTGCCACATGCCGGGTCAAAGAAGACGGGTAGCCGATTCCGGAAGAAAGTGCCACTGCATTGGCATCTTCTGCAGGCTGGACAACACCTACTACCTTGAGATCTTCCCCGTTTTTCACGAGATCTTTCATATAGGTTTCATTGCCGGATTTGTCTGTCCAGACACCATACTGACTGTCGTACGTATAATAGTCCGCACTGTTGACCAATTTAAAGGTAATACCGAGAAAATCTTCATAGGAATAGCTTCCCATATTTTCCGGTGTTTCGATATCTTCTTCATTGATAAACTGCCGGATCATCTCATCCAGTTCCACAGCATCCCGAAGTCCGAGTGTATAAAGCATAAAGTCACTGACATTCCCGTTTGCCGTCAGGACAACCACACACTCATTATAATTCTCCGGCCATCGACCGGCCTTTACATCGTACTGCCCTTTATAGAGATTTTCATTTTCCGGCATTTCATAAAACATGTCCGTACTCATCATGGAGGACATCATACTGTTGGACCCGGAGGCTGATCCAAATCCAAGTGCATCAAATGAGCGGTCCGGATTCACCTGCCGGATGGAATCTCCATCTTCACGGTAAATCTGCGGAGATACAGAATAAGAGTATTCCACCGCATTGGTATAGTCTTTGATATCACTCTCACCGCTCTCCAGATACTTTTTTAAGGATTCCAGATCATTGGAATCCATGGTAGAAAACATATTGCTGACCATCTGGATCACATCCACATCTCCGGTCTCATTTTCTTCCCCGCCGCCGTCTCCGAGC
>LHCFI01400__coassemble_2204_pt1 | contig 13148 bp, 10 predicted proteins | sample LHCFI01400__metabat2_low_PE_018 | metagenome-assembled genome bin LHCFI01400 | reverse complement strand
TTGAACTTCTAAAAGACGTTCAGCCGGAAGATATTACAGATATTTCCGAGCGTTTTATTTCTATGTGGCATGAAGAGCGAGATTCTGATTCAATTAAAGAAATCCATTTGAAAGATTGTCCTGAATCCGAGTCTATTTTTTTAATTACACTGATTGAGCATCAGTCCAAAGTAGATCACGATATGTCTTTTCGAATCTTGAGATATATCGTTCTGATTCTCACAGATTATGCGCAACGGATGGAAAAACAGCATTCTGGCATCACTTCTTCCAAAGGATTTCAGTATCCCCCTATTATTCCAATTGTTTTCTACGATGGTCCCGGAAATTGGACAGCTTCCACAAACTTTCATAATCGTACAGCTCTTTCTGACATTCTCGGAAAATATATTCCTTGCTTTGAGTACTGCGTTGTTCCTTTATCTCAGTACTCCAACCAGGATCTGATTGCCAAAAAAGATGAACTGTCCTTGGTAATGCTGATTGATAAATTAAGAAGTGCAGCTGATTTCCGGCAATTACAGGAAGTGCCAGATGGTTATTTGGAAGAGATTAGCCGTAATTCTCCTGACTCGCTTTTACAGTTGATTGCTAAAATTATCTCTGTCCTTCTACACCGTCTTAATGTTCCGAAAGAAGAAATTGTTGCTTTTGCAGATCAGATCGAACGGAGGGATTTTGCAATGCTGTTTGAAAATTTTGAAGCTTATGACGTTCAGGAAGCACGGCGTATCAGCAAAAATGAGGGAATATGTTTAGGAAAAGCTCAAATTGTTCTTTCATTTCTGGCAGATCTTGGGGATGTCACTGAGCCTCTGAAAGAGCGGATTCTTTCTGAAAAAGACCCTGAGCTTTTAACCGTCTGGAGCAAAGTTGCTGCCAAAGCGGCTTCTATCGATGAGTTTATTTCTCAATGTATTCCAAATATAAATGAATAGTTTACGTGTGCGGACATGAAAATGAAAAAACTCCTGATTTCTCAGGAGTTTTTTAAGCTGCCTAGCGGACTTGAACCGCCGACCTCCGCCTTACCAAGGCGACGCTCTACCGACTGAGCCAAGGCAGCATATTTAACACGCTCATTTACTATATCGTAAATTATCAGAAATGTCAAGAGGAAATTTTAAACCTTCCGGTACAGCTTCTTTTCGTGCTGTACCGGAAGGTTTTCTGTTTATGACAATTCCAGTTTTCCTGTATAAAGCTGGTAGTATGTCCCTTTCTGTTTGATCAGATCTTCGTGATTGCCCCGTTCGATAATGCGTCCGTGTTCCAGAACCATGATAGCATCGCTGTTCCGGATCGTGGAAAGCCGATGGGCAATGACAAATACCGTACGTCCTTTCATCAGGTTATCCATACCTTTCTGTACGATGCTTTCCGTACGGGTATCAATGCTGGATGTTGCTTCGTCCAGAATCAGTACCGGCGGATTGGATACAGCTGCCCTCGCGATGGCAAGAAGCTGTCTCTGCCCCTGGGAAAGTTCTTCTCCGTCACCGCTTAACATGGTCTGATAACCATTCGGAAGCATATTGATAAACTGATCCGCGTGGGCAAGTTTTGCTGCCTCGTATACATCCTCGTCCGTTGCATCCAGTCTTCCGTACCGGATATTTTCCATGATTGTTCCGGTAAACAGATGGGTATCCTGCAATACAATTCCAAGAGAACGTCTCAGATCGTACTTTTTGATCTTGTTGATATTGATGCCATCGTAACGGATCTTACCATCCTGCACATCGTAGAACCGGTTGATCAGGTTTGTGATGGTCGTCTTTCCGGCTCCGGTGGAACCTACAAACGCAATCTTCTGTCCTGGTTTTGCGTAGAGTGTCAGATCGTGGAGCACCATCTTTTCATCCGTATACCCGAATGTCATATCGTAGAACCGTACATCCCCCTTCAGTTCCGTGTAGGTCACGGTACCATCCGCCTGATGCGGATGCTTCCACGCCCACATACCAGTTCTCTCTTTGCACTCGATCATATTGCCGTCTGCATCCTTGCGGACATTGACCAGTGTCACATATCCTTCGTCCACTTCAGGCTCTTCATCCATCATCGCGAAGATCCGCTCCGCGCCGGCAAGCGCCATGACAATGGAGTTAAACTGCTGTGCCACCTGCATGAACGGCTGGGTAAAGCTCTTTGTAAACTGAAGGTAGGAAGCCATAACACCAAGGGTGATGCCGCCCACTCCCATGGCGGACAGGAATCCTCCAAGTACCGCCGTAAGTACAAACTGCAGGTTTCCAATGTTTCCGATAATCGGTCCCATCATGTTTGCAAAGGTATTTGCGTTTGCGGCGCTGTCATAAAGTTTCTCATTCAACTCATCAAACTCTTCTTCTGATACGCGCTCATGGTTGAAAATCTTGATGACACGCTGTCCGTTCATCCTCTCTTCCACAAACCCGGTAATATTTGCGATGGCAATCTGCTGTTTCAGGAAATATTTTCCACTGTTTCCTCCGATCGTCTTTGCGACAAAGATGAGCAGGAAGATCATAATAACAGCCAGAACCGTCAGAATCGGGCTCAGCGCCACCATGGAAATAAACGTAACCACGATGGTAATGGAAGACATCAGCACCTGCGGGATGGACTGGTTAATCATCTGACGCAGGGTATCCGTATCATTGGTGTAAAGACTCATGATGGAGCCGTTGGTATTCTGGTCAAAATAGCGGATCGGAAGTTTCTGCATATGTTCAAACATATCATCTCTGACCTGTTTTAACACACCCTGCCCGATCGTTACCATCAGTCTTGTGTAAACAAATGTAGAAATCACTCCGGCCAGGAAGATGGTTCCAAGTACTCCAAGCGCCATGTAAAGCTCTGAGAAATCCGGCGACTCCTGCCCGATCAGCGGGATAATAAAGTCATCCAGCAGAAATTTCAGTGACAGAGATACCGAAATAGACGCAATGGAACTGATAATGATACAGATAAATACTGCAAAAAACTGCACTTTAAAGCGGCTGGTCACATAGCCGAGCAGTCGTTTTGCCGTCTTTAAGGTTCCTTTGGAAACACGTACCTTTTCGTCATTCTTATTCATCTTCCTCACCTCCCTTTACCTGCGATTCGTAAACTTCCCGATAAATCGTATTTGTCTTTAAAAGCTCTTCAGATGTGCCGATTCCGTTGATCTTACCATCATCCATGACGATAATCAGGTCTGCATCCTCAACAGAAGAGACTCTCTGCGCGATAATGATCTTTGTTGTGTCCGGAATTTCTTCCCGGAATGCCTTTCGAATCATGGCATCCGTCTTCGTATCCACCGCACTTGTGGAATCGTCCAGGATCAGAATCTTTGGTTTTTTCAGAAGGGCTCTCGCGATACAAAGTCTCTGCTTCTGTCCGCCGGAAACATTGTTTCCTCCCTGAACAATCATCGTATTGTAGCCAGCCGGGAATTCCTGCACAAAGGTGTCTGCCTGGGCAAGCTTACATACTCTCTGCACTTCTTCATCAGATGCGTTTTCATCACCCCAGCGGATATTGTCGTAAATTGTTCCGGTAAAAAGCACATTTTTCTGAAGCACCATGGATACCTGGTCACGCAGTGCTTCCAGGTTGTATTCTCTGACATCAATACCCCCGACTTTAACACATCCCTTTGTCACATCGTAAAGTCTTGGTATCAGCTGCACAAACGTAGATTTGGAACTTCCGGTACCGCCGATAATTCCAATTGTCTGTCCGGATTTGATGTGAATATCGACATCTTTCAGGGAAAGATTTCCACCTTCCCCGGCATAGCTGAAATCCACATGTTCAAAATCGATGGATCCGTCCGGAACAACCTTGACAGCATCCTCTTTATCCTGCATCTCCGGCACTTCATCCAGTACCTCCGCAATACGGTCACTGGAAGCCTCCGCAATCATAATCATAACGAAAACAAAAGATACCATCATCAGGGAAGAAAGAATCTGAAGTGCATAGACAATAACGCTTGTCAGCTCTCCTGTTTCCATCGTTTCAAATACAATATCCTTTCCTCCAATCAGCACCATGCAAAGTACAACCGCATATACAAAAAACTGCATGGTCGGAGAGTTCCAGGCCACGATTTTTTCTGCTTTCGTAAAGAGATCGTAGACAGTCCGGGAGACTTTATGAAACTTCCTGATTTCATAATCTTCTCTTACGTATGCCTTTACCACTCTGGCCGCATTGACATTTTCCTGTACCTCGTTGTTCAGAACATCGTATTTATCAAATACTTTGATAAAATGAGGATGGGCCTTCTTGGCAATGAAAATCAGTGTCCCTCCCAGCAGCGGGATTACAATAAGGAACAGGAGCGCGATTTTTACATTGATCGTCAGTGTCATGATCCATGACAGAACGATCATAATCGGCGCTCTCGCAAGCAGGCGGATACTCATCATGTATGCCATCTGCACATTGGTAACATCTGTCGTCATACGTGTTACAAGGCTGGATGTGGAAAAGTGGTCAATGTTTTTAAAGGAAAACTCCTGAACCTTGTAAAAAATATCATGCCGCAGGTTTTTCGCATATCCCGCTCCGGCTCTTGCCGCATAGGTACCGGCCTTTACTCCGAACCAGAGAGCAAGCATGGCCATAACGACCAGAAGGATGCCCATCTTAATAATGTAGGGAAGATTGCCGTCCTGAATTCCGATATCGATAATGTTTGCCATCAGAAGCGGGATCAATACTTCCATCAGCACTTCCAGAATGACAAAAAACGGTGCGAGAACGGATTCTTTTTTATATTCCCTGATTGATTTAAAAAGCTTTCTGTTCATCTCTACCTCCTGAAGTTATTCATTTGATCTGTTCTTCTTCCGAAAGATTGCAGATCATTTTCCGCAGAACACGAAGACACACTTCCAGGTCCTCTTTCGGAATCCCTCCGGTCAGCTTCTTTTCCATCTCCTGAATATTTACCAGAATTTCCATCCTGAGTTTCTCTGCCTTTTCCGTAGGGATAATCTGTTTGAGCCTTGCATCCCTCGCAACACTTTTGCGGTAAATAAATCCGTTTTTTTCCATCAGCTGCAAAATCCCGCTTGCGGTAGATCTTCTGATGCGGAACTCCTCTTCGATATCCCGCTGGTACAGATCCCGCTCCATCGTCTCAAACAGAATAAAGGTCAGGACATGCTTCTGCATCGGCGTCAGCCCCATCTCCACTTCCGGCATCGTTCCCCGCCTTTTCAGCTGATGGGACAGCATATGGATGATTCTCCCAACGTGATGCTCCCGTGCCTTACGTAACTCTTGGTCCATCGTTTCCACTCCTATGATTTGTTCGTTTCCTAACAGTAGGATTATAAGGTTTTTTCCTTGACCTGTCAACATTTTTCCAATTGTTATTTATATAACAGAAAAACCGCCAAAACACTCGCATTTTTCAATGAATATTTTGGCGGTTTTCACCGTTTTACAATATAATCAGAGCAGGTCCTCTGCTTTTGTTTTAATTCTCTGCAGGGCATTGTCCACCGTCTTCGGCTTCTTTCCCAGAAGCCCTGCAATCGTTTTATAATCGGTTCCAAGCAGATGCAGGTACAACACCCTCTTTTCCAGATCACTCAGACGTCCCTCCAGATCTTTCATGAAAGAATCCTCGGATTCCTTGTGAATCACCAGATCCTCCGGATTATTGTTGGATGAAGTATTCTGGAGACCGATCAGCTCAGATTCCTTTTCCTCGGAAATCTCCTGTTTATCATAGAGAGAAACATAGGAATTCAGCGGCAGATGTTTCTTCCTCCTCGATGCCCGGATCGCTGAATACAGCTGTCTTGTCACACAGATCGTCGCGAAGGTTTCAAAGGAAGCCTCCTGCTCCGGATCGTAATCCTGCACCGCTTTAAACAAACCGATCATTCCCTCCTGAATCAGGTCATCACTGTCCCCGCCCAAAAGGAACATCGCCCGCGCTTTTTTCTTAACCACGGGCTTATACTTTTCCAGAAGGAAATCCATAATCTCGGCTTCTCCGCTTCGAAGGCTCTGGATCAGCTCTTCATCTGTTCTGGTTTCATAATCAGCCATCTTTCTGCCGCTCCTTTACCTTGTCCTCTGGCGAACAATCTCGTAAGCCAGTACGCCGGCCGCCACAGATGCGTTGAGAGAATCAATCTCTCCTTTCATAGGAATTGACGCAGTGAAATCACATGCTTCCTTTACGAGTCTGGAAACTCCCTCTCCTTCGTTCCCGATCACAAGCCCGATCGGCCCTTTGAGATCGACATCGTACATCACATCGCCTCCCATGTCGGCACAGACAAACCAGAGTCCCCGTTCCTTTAATTCTTCCATTGTTTTCACCAGATTGGTCACCTTTGCAACCGGAGTATAGTTTAACGCCCCTGCCGATGTTTTTGCGACTGTCGCGGTCAATCCTGCCGCCCGGCGTTTCGGAATGATCACCCCGTGGGCGCCCGCCAGATTGGCCGTCCGGATAATGGCTCCCAGATTGTGCGGATCCTCGATATTATCCAGAAGGATCAGGAACGGATCCTCCCCCTTCTTCTTCGCAAGGTTGAACATATCCTCAATATCCGAGTATTCATACGCGGCTGTTACTGCAATAACGCCCTGATGCTTTTTTGTTTCCGAGAGCTGGTCAAGCCGCTCTTTTGTAACAAAGTTTAAAATCGTATCGTGCTTTTTTGCTTCCCGTACGATGGTCCGCACCGGTCCGTCCTGACATCCGTCCAGAACGTACAGCTTATCCACCGGTTTCCCGGAGCGGAATGCTTCCAGCACCGCATTTCTTCCTTCAATCATCGATTCATTTCTATTCTTCTGGTCTTTCATCCTACTCCTCTGCTTCCTCCAGCCCGACAAGGCCGGTTTTGATCAGATCAACGATCCGTCTGTAGTTTTTTTTCAGATAAAGATATCCGATCAGCGCTTCAAATCCTGTTGCCCGTCTATAGTCCGTAATGGACTGATTCTTCGCCGGGGAAACGGATTTTGCGTTTCTCCCTCTCCGGTAAACCGCATGTTCCTCTTCCGTCAGATGTTCCTGCATCACCCTCATCATGGCAGACTGTGCAGACGCCTGCACAAGCCTGCTCGTCTCTTTCTGCATAACATTCACCGGGCGGTTTCCCTTTCTGATAATCAGCGATTTGATCACCAGGTCATAGACACAGTCCCCGATAAAGGCAAGGGACAAAGGGGAATAACTTCTGATATCATGTTCCTCTGTCTGAAAGACTTCACACAGATACGAATCCAGTTCCATCGTTATACTCTCTTCCATTGTACTCCTTCTCTTGTGTCCTTTAAGACAATTCCTTTTTCCAGAAGCTCATCCCTGATCTCATCAGCACGTTTGAAATTCTTTTCCTTCCTTGCCTTTGTTCTCTCCTCGATCAGAGCCTCGATGTCCGCATCCAGCATTTCCTCTTCTTTGTCCACAATCAGTCCGAGGATATCGCAAAGACGCACAATCAGATCAAAAAGTGCCTTTGCGTACTCTTTGGAGCTTTCTCCGTCTGCTGTTGTATTGGCAAATTTTACAAGTTCAAAGATAGCAGTGATGGCATCGGCTGTATTGAAGTCATCTTCCATAGCGTCTTCAAATTCTTTGATGAACTCTGCAGTCTTTGCCGCGTTTTCTTTCTCTACATCTGTCATCTGCTCTGTCTGTGCTGTTTCCATCAGGTGTTTCAGATGGTCTGCAGCATTGGTAATACGCTCCAGACTGTTCTTTGCTGCTTCCATCAGCTCCGCGCTGAAATTCAGCGGGCTTCTGTAATGCGCGCTCAGCATAAAGAACCGGAATACCTGCAGGTCATATTTCTCCCCGATCTCCCGTACAGTGCGGAAGTTTCCGAGAGATTTTGACATCTTCTTATTATCAATATTTAAAAATCCATTGTGCATCCAGTAACGCGCAAATTCCTTGCCGTTGCATGCCTCGGACTGTGCTATCTCATTTTCATGATGCGGGAAAATAAGATCTTCGCCGCCGGCATGAATGTCAATCTGCTCGCCCAGATATTTTCTGGACATTTCCGAGCATTCGATGTGCCATCCCGGACGTCCTTTACTCCACGGTGCATCCCAGAACGGCTCGCCGTCTTTTTTCGGCTTCCAGAGTACGAAATCCAGAGGATCTTCCTTTTCGTCCTGGCCGGATACGAGAAGCTCTCTTCCGCCGGACTGCAGGTCATCCAGATTTTTATGGGACAGCTTTCCATAGTCTTTGAAACTTCTTGTGCGGAAGTAAACGGTTCCGTTCTTCTCATAGGCATGCCCCTTTTCAATCAGTTCCCGGATCATCTCGATCATTCCGCCGATCTCCTGGGTCGCCAGCGGATTTGCGGTAGCCGGCTTGATGTTGAGGTCTTCCATATCCTTTTTGCACTCCGCAATATAGCGTGCCGCGATCTCATCTGCCGTCACGCCCTCTTCCAGTGCTTTTTTAATGATCTTATCATCTACGTCTGTAAAGTTGGAAACAAAATTCACTTCATATCCTTTGTATTCAAAATAGCGGCGTACCGTATCAAAGACAATCATCGGTCTTGCATTTCCAATATGAATAAAATTATAAACGGTCGGGCCGCATACATACATCTTTACCTTTCCCTCTTCCAGAGGCACGAATTCTTCCTTTTTTCGTGTCATCGTATTGTACAGTTTCATCTGTCATTCTCCTCCTTTTCTTTTTTTGCAGAGTCTTACGGAGCATTTCTATCGCACAGGAAAATTTTCCCGGCACATAAAAAGAAAAACTTCGTCCCTGATAACATCCAAGAGACGAAGTTGATCCGCGGTTCCACTCTATTAAAAAGGGCAGATGCCCTTTCCACTCATCTGTGCAGGTAACGACTGCCTACGTGATCTGCTACTTTTCCTTCGCAGACCCGGCTCCCGGACGCACTTCACATATCCGTTCTTTCGGAGGGCTCTCAGCCGGCGGCCTTCCTTCTCTGTAAAGTATGCATATGCTACTCTTTCCGTTCTCTGCCTTTTTCTATCCTTCTGTTGTTATAGTGTATGGGATAACTCTCATTTTGTCAACTCCCATTTCTATACAATCTCATTCAAAAATACCGGTGGTGCGGGTTGGGTGCCCTTCAGAAGCACTCGCATCTGCGGGCCCATGTTTTCATAGACTTCCCGCTCCTCTTTGCGCTCTGACCGGTAGCCAAACAATACCGTCACAAGTTCCCCCGTAGAAACCGTTTCCGCCTCTTTGGAGGCTTTGGTTTTTCGGACAGATAAAGTCTGTCCCTCCTGTCCCCGGATCTCCCAGTATCCGGTATTTTCCGGAATCAGTCCATCTTCTATATGAAGCCGGATCTCAAAATTGTTCCGGGCAAGGAACCGTTCCAGAAAGTGCTGAAGATGGACGATCCGGACCATGATCACCGGAACTTCCTTTTCTTCGGCTCCTTCCAGTTCTTCTTTAAGCCATGCCGCATCCTCCGGGCGGGCCCCTGAAATCTGGACGGTTTTTACCGGTTCCTCATTCAGAAACGCGAGGATCTGCTCCCAGTCTTCTTTTTTCTCGAACAGCGGCTCCCGAAGCTCTGCCTTTCCTTCATAACATTCATAAACGACAAATCCGGTCGGTTTTCCGTCTCTTTCCGTAAGCAGGATTCCTCCGCCTTCGCTTTGCTGTTCTTTTAAGATCGTTCTGTAATAACGTTCTGTCCGGGCTGCACGGACGAAAGGCATCTGTCCAAGCAGTTTCTCCGCAAAACAGGCAAGTGCCCGGCAGTCCGATTCCCCGGCGTATCGCACCTGGCATCCTGCCAAAGTCCCGTCTTGTCCTTTTTCTCCGGATGGTTTCCCCTCTATCCGGAGCTGACGATAGACAAACCGGAATCCGTGCGGATAATAAATTTCCTCCGCGGCCGGCATCAGATAGGTAAACGGCTCTCCTGCCTGATACATGTCTTTGGCAGACTTTTCCAAAAGCCGCGTCATATAACCCCGTCCCCGATATTCCATCTTTGTCGCCACCGCTATAATATAGTGAAGCAGGCATGTTTCCCCCAAAAACTGCACCGGATATGGATTAAGCTGCAGCATGGAGACCGGCCCGTCCTCTTCTTCTATGATATAGATGGAATTCTCCGCCGTTTTCACCTGATAATAATAATCAAGAAACGCCTCGTCGTCCTCCGTAAAAATCTCTTCCCAGAGCGATCGGGTCATTCTGTGTTCCTCTTGTTTCAGCTTTCTTATTTTCATTCCATCACCCGGTCATCCGACACACCGTGACATCCAGGGCATCCCCGGCATCCGCCTTCCTGCCACGTCACGTCATAGCTGAAATTCGTTGCCTTTTCAATGCAGCAGACTGCCTGGGCGGAAATTCCCTCTCCGCTTCCGGTAAATCCAAGACCTTCTTCCGTGGTTGCCTTGATGTTGACCTGATCCACATCAAGGGCAAGCGTCCTTGCAATATTTTCCCGCATGGCATCAATATGCGGACGCATCTTTGGCCGCTGCGCAATGATTGTTGCATCGATATTTTCAATCACATATAAGTGTTCATCAAGAAGCTCTCCAACCTGTTCCAGAAGTTTCAGGCTGGATGCTCCTTTGTATGTTTCGTCTGTATCCGGAAAGTGAAGACCGATATCTCCAAGGGCCGCGGCGCCGAGAAGCGCATCCATGACCGCATGCAAAAGCACGTCCGCGTCCGAATGACCCAAAAGTCCCTTTTCATATGGAATCTTCACCCCTCCGATAATCAAGTCTCTTCCTTCTGTCAATTTATGGACATCATATCCCATTCCTACTCTCAATAAGACTCCTCCTTTCCTTTTCGCGTTCATCTGTCATGTATTGTACTCTTTTCCATCTTATTTTAACATATTCTTCCCAAAAACTACTGATTTTTCGGGAACATTATTTAACGCGGAACATTTTCGGGGCATAGCGGTACACCAGAATGAGCGCCGCCACAATATAGGCAAGTGTCACAACCAGCACACCTGCGGTAAACGGAAGATTTCCTGTGAGAGTACCGTTTGCCTGAAGCTCATAACACAGAAAACAAATCAGATAGACCGCCATATTAATTGCCTGAAAAAACGGATTTTTTACATTCATCTCTTCAGAATACGGCTGGAATACGTAGTACAAAAACAGGTGATGCACGGTAAAGAACACAGAAAGCATCAGTACTGCCGCACAAAACAAAAACATGTTCTGTCCAAAATTCCAGATACCGCAGATTCCACGAAATCCTGCCACCGCTGCACAGATTGCAGCTCCGATCACCAGATTATACCCCGCGATTTTTACCAGACGGATCCGAAAATTGGATAGAAGCGTCTTTGGATTCCGGTAGAAACCGAATTTCAGCATACTTTTATCGCAATTATAAAACATTGCCTTGCAGGCCTTGTCAGCCACCGTCATCATATACATAACAAAAACGAAAATCGGAAGGAAATCCGGAAGGTTTTCTGCTCCCAGATACGCTACTTCCGGCATTCCCACTCTGAACATTACACCTGCGATAAAAAAGCCCACGACTGCCGCCAGACGATAGTACACCGGTCTTAGAATCTGCCTCCTGTGCCTCAGGAAAAACAAAGCATTAAAGTATTCATAGCCGTGAAGCTTTTCCACTCCCGCCATCTTTCTGCTGTCTGCATGCAGATCCTGCTCCCGAATTCCCACAGACTTCTCATTTGCCGCCTGGGTGGATTGATTGACAATGGAAGAAAACAGCCATTGCTCTTCTACCGTCCTGTGGAGTTTCCGGCGGTAACAACGGTATCCTGACAGAATATACCACGCCGAAATCACACCCACAATACAAATCAGAACAAGTAAAACAGGATGAAACAGTCTCTCTGCAGTCAAAAATGGTCCCCACGGCACGAACACAGTATATGCACCGGCAACGGACAGAAAAATAATTGTCCATACCCATCCGGTTTTTCTAGAGAACACAATCCCTTTCCGGTCATACAGCCATACCTGAAACGCCTCACCCGCAGCACGCATCATCACAATGACAATCCAGAGACATATACCGTCTGCAATACTTCCTCCAGTAAACCAGGAAGCTGTCATGATGCAAATCAGAAAATACAATGCGAACGGGATATAACAGTAAAGAAGATATACCTTTGTATACTTTTCCACATCCATTTTCATGTACCGTATCGCGGTAAATTTCTCTTTCGTTACTTTAAAGACCACACTATCCTGAAGCGGTCCCATGATACAGGACAAAAAGAACAGGATCTGAACCAGACTGTCAAATCTCACTCCACTTTCCGCCGTACCAGCAAAAAGTGCCGGAAGGACAGCAAAAAGAAATATGTAAAGCGCCTTCCCCGCCAGACTGAAAACCTGACCAAGAATTGTAAACAACACCGCAAGCACCATCTTCAGTTCCCGATTCCCATACACACTGTCCGGAACATGCTTCCCGATCACCCACAGTCTCTTCAGATAATACAGGAACGTATTCGTCACAATTGTTGCTTTTAACATAATAATCTGCTGTAATGTTCTAACCATGGCTTTCCTCATCCTTCAATAATTCAATGATCTGTTCTTCAAAATCCTTCTGCTTCAACATCTCATGGTCGATCTGCCTGAGTCTCCCGTCACTTAAAATGACGATCTCATCACAGAGATCCGTCGCAAGCTGCAGAATATGCGTAGAGAAAATGATCACATGATCCTTCTGCATACTGCGCAGAAGACGCTTCATCTCCAGCGCAACAACTACATCCAGTGAAGTCAGCGGCTCATCCAGAAGAATCACCGGCGGCCTTGAGATCATAAAACAAATCATCTGAAGCTTATTCTTCATTCCATGAGAATATCCCTTGATCAGCTTCTTCCTGTCCTCCTGGTCAATCTGCACCAGATCAAAATACGCTTCCGCACTCGTCCCCGGCTCAATCCTGTCCCTGTTAATATCCATAAAAAACCGTACAAACTCTTCACCCGTCAAAAAATCCGGAAGCACCGGCACCGAAAACACATATCCAATCTCATCCGGCATTATCTCCCGCTCGCTCTCTCCGTCCCAGAGCATAGCAGCCCCTGAATCCGGCTGAATCTCATCGCTCAGGCAATTAAACAACGTCGTCTTCCCAGCTCCATTACGCCCAAGAAGCCCATAAATCTTTCCCTTTTCAAACACAAAG
>LHCFI01400__coassemble_2085_pt1 | contig 14264 bp, 16 predicted proteins | sample LHCFI01400__metabat2_low_PE_018 | metagenome-assembled genome bin LHCFI01400 | reverse complement strand
CAATTCCCCCATGAATGGGGGCTAGGGGGCTGAAGTGTCGAAGACACTTTTTTATGCAGAAAAGTCCTTTGTGGCAGTCTTCAGAAAATCTTTCGCATTTCTTTTATATAAATTCATTGACGTACAATATTATACGACGTATAATATAGAAAACGATATGATATAGGAGTCAATAAGTTTCGGGGAGGATACCCCGGCATATAAAAGGAAGTGAGGCTATGGTTTTTAATACCGGAGCAGCCCTTTTGGATGCAATTGTGCTGGCGGTTGTATCGCGGGAAGAAGAGGGGACATACGGTTATAAGATTACGCAGGATGTCAGAAAGGCGATTGACATTTCCGAATCCACACTCTACCCGGTGCTTCGCAGACTGCAGAAAGATGAGTGCCTGGAGGTCTACGACAGACAGTATGACGGAAGGAACAGACGGTATTATAAAGTAACTGACAAGGGAGCGGTCATGCTGGAGCTGTACAGGTCCGAGTGGCTGAAATATTCAAAAAAGATTACTGATATTTTTGAGGGAGGAATGATTTGATGAATCGTCAGGAGTTTTTGGAAAGATTGAGAATACTTCTCGGCGATCTTTCAGAAGAAGAGCGGGAAGAGGCCGTCCAGTATTATGAAGACTATTTTGCGGATGCAGGACCGGAGATGGAGGAACAGATCATAAAAGAACTGGGAAGTCCGGAGAAAGTTGCCCTGATGATCCGGGAAGGATTAAGAGGGGAAGATGCAGGGGATGCGTACGCTGAGAATGGATTTTTTCAGAGCCGGTACGACGACAGAGAGGTGCCGGCGGACTATACGACAAGCAGCGGTTACACGGGAAAAGAGGAGTCGTACCGCGGATACGGAGACGGGCAGCCGGAGAGGAGGCCCTGGACTAGCAGGACATTAAAAATTATTTTGATCATACTTATTATCTGTGTAGGATTTCCTGTCGTGATTCCAATCGTCGGCGGAGCTGTAGCAGGGCTTTTTGGACTGATTGCAGGAGCCTTCGGAATCTTTTTTGCTTTTGTTATTTTTTCATTCTGCATTGCGGTTTGCGGAGTGGCGATGGCAGTGGCAGGAGTGACAGTAATGTTTTCTTCAATTTCAGCAGGATTCCTCGTCTGCGGAATCGGGCTTCTTCTGCTTTCCGCGGGAATTTTGCTTACCGTGTTCAGCGTCAGACTTTGCTGCGTCATGGTTCCGTCTATTTTCCGGGTGTTGACAGGAGTCACAAGGAGACTGTTTTACAGAGGAAAGGAGCGCGCATAGTATGAGAAAGAGGTGGAAAGGTGTTCTGATTACTTGTGGAATACTGGCTGTTCTGGGAGCGGGGATGTGTGTTTCGGCAGCAGCGATCGGAATAGACCGGTCAGAAATACCATCTGATTTTTTCCCGCATGTCAGATGGCTTCATGAAAATGACACAGAACATCACGAAAAAACAGGAGATACTGTATATTTCAAGAGTTTTTCGGGAATTCAAAGTCTGGATATCCGGGCAGAAGCAATGAAAGTCGAGGTAAAGACCAGTACGGACCAGTCCGGTCAGATAAGGATTGACACAAGAGATGTGGATACGGAGTCCGAGCTGGAAGTGAAAAAAGACGGGACAAAACTTGTGGTTCGCTCAGAAAAGGAAAGAAATAATCATTGGCAGGATGACTCGGATGCTACGGTGATTATTACTGTACCGAAGAAGATTGAATTTGATAAGGTAAAAGGATATGCCGGTGCAGGATCTATATGGTTTGAGGAGATTCGATGCGAGAAGCTGGATCTCGATGTTGGCGCTGGAGCTGTAGAGGCAGATACATTTTCGGCAGGGAAGATAGAGATTGAATGTGATGCAGGAAGTGTAGAACTGGGCAGAGGGAACAGCCCGTCCGATACAGACGTTTCCTGTAATGCAGGAGGCATTACACTCGAACTTTCCGGGGACCGGTCTGAATACGATTATAAGATGAAGGTAAGTGCAGGAGATATCAGTATCGACGGTGAATCCGTTGCTTCGGGACTTCAGGAAAACTATGATCAGGACCATGGAACAGGGAAAAAGATCAAAGCTGACTGTATGGCAGGAAGCATCGAAATTGTATTTAAATAATTCGGGAAGAAACGGAGAACTCAGATAAACGGACAGGAGGAATAGAAGATATGGAACCGGAAAAAAGATTATACCGTTCAAATCATGACAGGCTGCTCTGTGGAGTGTGTGCAGGTGTGGCAGAATATTTCCACATTGATCCGACCATCATACGGCTGGGATACGTTTTGTTTACCTGCGCAAGCTTCGGGACAGGAGTCCTGGGATATTTCATCGCGGCCGTTGTGATGCCGGAGCGTCCGGAAGGCGTATAAAGAAGGAAAAGGATGGAAATACTCTCTCCATGAAAGGAGAGGGTATTTTTATGTCTCAGAAAAAAGAAAAGAAAATCAACTTAAGCGAACTGACAGAAGAGGAAAAGTTAAAATACGAGATAGCGGAAGAACTTGGACTTCTGGACCGGGTGATGAATGACGGATGGAAGTCTCTTTCCTCGAAGGAGACAGGGAGAATCGGAGGAATGGTGAACCGAAGGAGGAGGGAAAAGAAAACCGGGGAGTGAATGGGGATACGCCAGGGGCAAGCTCGGAAATCGGAGGGAGGGGAGGTAGAAGAGGGGGAGTGAAATGACCGATTTCCTCGCTTGATGGCTGTCGCCATACGCTGGAAAATATTGGATGCCGTCTGCCAAACAAGTTTGCCATCAGGCATCCCTGTTTAAAGGGGGATACGCCAGGGGCAAGCTCGGAAATCGGAGGGAGGGGAGGTAGAAGAGGGGGAGTGAAATGACCGATTTCCTCGCTTGATGGCTGTCGCCATACGCCCAGAAACATATGTACGCCGTCCAGCAAACGAGTTTGCTTTCCGTCGTCCAATGTTCCTGGGTCCCTGGCTTGTAGCTTTACAAAAGTGTTAATTTGTGTGAAGAGTTTGTGAGAATTGTTGAAATTCGGCTGGGGGTCTGCTATAATTGCCCGGTTAGGAATGATAGGTGATAGTATGTGTGAAAAGTTTGAGGTTTTAGGCGTACAATTAGACGGATATACAGCAAAAGAGGCAATGCAGGAAGCAATCCGCTATATGGAAACGGAACCGATCAGTACTATAGAGATCCTGGCCGGAACTTCAGTAATCGAACTGACAGAAACAGGTGATCTTCGGGAGAAGATTGCACAGATGGATCTTCTTGTCGTGGGAGACAGGACACTTCTGGAGTTGTCGGGGGTGGAAGACCGGACGCTTCTTCGGGAGGCTGAAACGAATCTGTTTGTCAAGATGTTTCTCAGATATCTGAAAAAGGATCGTCGGAAAGTATTTCTGCTGGCGCCGGGAGACGACAAACAGGAAATTCTGAGGGAGTATCTGGAGCGGTACTATTCCGGAATTGAGATTTCCGGTGCCGAGATCGTTGAGGACAGGCCCGGAGTGAGTGATATGATTGTCAATAAGATCAATGGAGCTGAGATTGACTGTATTATTTCCGTGCTTCCATCTCCGCTTCAGGAAGATTTTATTGGCGAGAACAAGTCTGTGCTGGATGCCAGAATCTGGGTGGGCCTTGGTGAAGTAATTAAGAATATACAACAGAAAAATAATAAAAAAAGCCGACTGCAGGATTTTTTTGTAAAATTCAAACTGAAATCGGAAATAAAAAGGAAAGAAAAGGAACAGCAGGGGCAGTCGGGAAGCAAACAGTAATTTCGTCACAATGCACAGAGTCATGCAGTGGAAAGACCGGATGCGGGGAGAGGAAATGCATAAAAAAATGCTATTTCCTCTTTCTTTTTTTGTGAATTTATATTAGTATATAACATAGGTGAGTTTTAGAAAACGAAAGAAAAGAACAATGCGATTGTGAAAATTGCATACAAAAAATGGAGAAAAGAGGAGTCGGAATGATATCAAACCAGATACTACAGAATACCATTGAAGGATTAAAGGGAATAACGAGAATTGATTTATGTGTCATGGATATCGATGGGAAGGTGCTGGCATCGACATTCCCTGAAAACGGCGATTATGAGAATGCGGTACTTTCTTTTGTAGCATCTCCGGCCGACAGCCAGGTGATCCAGGGATATCAGTTCTTCAAGATTTTTGACGAACATCAGCTGGAGTACATCCTTCTTGCAAACGGAGGAAATGACGACGTATATATGATCGGAAAGATTGCGGCATTCCAGATTCAGAATCTGCTTGTCGCATATAAAGAGCGGTTTGATAAAGATAATTTTATCAAAAATCTTCTGCTGGATAATCTTCTTCTGGTGGATATTTATAACCGTGCCAAAAAATTGCATATTGACACTGACGTCAGACGTGTTATCTTTATTATTGAAACTTCTCACGATAAAGATACGAATGCACTTGACAATGTTCGTACTCTTTTTGGTGGAAAGACAAGAGATTTCATCACGGCCGTAGACGAAAAGAATATTATTGTCGTAAAGGAGCTTTCCGCGGGAGAAGGCTATGCCGAGATGGAAAAGGTTGCCGAAGAGATGCTTTCTATGTTAAAATCAGAAGGCGAAGAGGGGGCTCATATCGCATACGGTACGATCGTAAGTGATATCAAGGAAGTGTCAAAATCATATAAAGAGGCAAAGCTTGCTCTGGATGTCGGGAAGATCTTCTTTGAGGAGAAGGATATCATTGCATACAGCGCGCTTGGCATCGGCCGGCTGATCTACCAGCTTCCGATTCCGCTGTGCAAGATGTTTATCAGGGAGATTTTTGAGGGAAAATCCCCGGATGACTTTGATGAGGAGACGCTGACAACAATCAACAAGTTTTTTGAAAACAGCCTGAATGTATCTGAGACATCGAGACAGCTGTATATCCATAGAAATACACTGGTATACCGTCTTGACAAGCTTCAGAAGAGCACCGGGCTGGATCTTCGTGTGTTTGAGGATGCCATTACTTTCAAGATTGCGCTGATGGTAGTCAAATACATGAAGTATATGGAGACACAGGAATACTAAAAGGCAGCCAGATTACAAGGAGTATCAGTAATTAGCAGGAGGAGACTTATGATTGAATTTAAGGAAGTAACGAAGGAGTATTCCAAAGGGATTGCTGCGCTCAATGGTGTAAACCTGAAGATTGAAAAAGGAGAGTTTGCATTTATTGTCGGTGACAGTGGTTCCGGGAAATCTACACTGATTCGTTTACTGTTAAAGGAACTGGATCCGACCAGCGGCAGTATTATTGTCAACGGCCAGAACCTGAACCGTCTGAAACACAGAAAGATACCTCAGTACCGGAGACATCTGGGGGTTGTATTCCAGGATTTCCGTCTTCTGAAAGACCGGAATATCTATGAGAATATTGCATTTGCTCTCCGCGTGACAGAGACATCACCGCGTATTATCAAGCAGAAAGTGCCGGCAGCATTGTCGCTTGTGGGACTGGCGCAGAAATATAAAGCGTTTCCGAAAGAACTCTCCGGAGGGGAACAGCAGAGGGTGGCCATTGCAAGAGCGATTGTTAATGAGCCTGCGATCCTGCTGGCGGATGAGCCTACGGGAAATCTCGACCCGACCAATTCATGGGAGATCATGAAGCTTCTTGAGGAGGCCAATGACCGTGGAACGACGGTCCTTGTCGTGACGCACAACCAGGAAATCGTAAACGAGATGAAAAAACGCGTTATCACAATGAAGAAGGGCGTTATTGTAAGCGACGAACAAAAAGGTGGGTATAATAATGAAAATTAGTACAATAGGATATTCGACAAAGCAGGGGGTTAAGAACATTTTCCGTAACAAGCTGTTCTCACTTGCTTCTGTTGCAACGATGGCAGCATGTATTTTCGTGTTTGGCCTTTTCTTTGCGATCGTCATGAACTTCAATTACATGGTTCAGAAGGCAGAAGAAGGGGTTGCGATTACAGTTTTCTTTAATGAAGGCACCTCCGAAGAGCAGATTCAGGCCATCGGAGATGACCTGAAACAGCAGGACGGTGTCCTGAGAGTAGAGTACGTCTCAGGAGAAAAGGCATGGGAAGAGTTCCAGGAAGATTATTTTGCAGGCAATGAAGATGCGGCAGAGGGATTTGCTGATGACAACCCGCTGATCAATTCCAATCACTATGAGGTGTATATGAGCGATGTCTCAAAACAGCAGGATATCGTAGAGCATGCACAGAGTCTGGAGGGAGTCGGCAATGTCAACAAATCTGACGTTGTTGCCAAGACACTGACAAGACTGAACTCCCTGATCTGGTATGTATCCATTGCGATTATCGCGATCCTGCTTGCTGTATCCGTATTCCTGATCAGCAACACAGTTACAATGGGTGTGACGGTACGGCGTGAAGAGATTGCCATTATGAAATATATCGGTGCGAAGGACGGGTTTGTCCGGGCGCCGTTTGTAATCGAAGGTCTTATCATCGGAATCGTGGGAGCGATTATTCCTCTGATTCTTCTCTACTTCATGTATAATAAGGCAGTAGAGTATATTATGACGAGATTCAGTCTTCTGAACAATATTATTGATTTTATTCCTGTCATGGATGTTTACCGTACGTTGCTTCCGGTAGGGCTTGCTCTGGGTGCCGGTATCGGATTCCTTGGAAGTTTTATCACCATTCGGAAGCACTTGCGCGCGTAGTCATAAGGAGGACAAAAGATCATGTTGAAAAAGAAAGCCAGACATATGGCAGCTGCGTTCATGGCGGGCATCATGATATTTTCACTTACCGCAGTTCCTGTGCAGGCTGATTCTATTTCAGAGGCCGAGCAGAGAGGAAAGGAGCTTCAGCAGCAGAAAGAAGCGGCGGAGAATGAGAAAAACTCCCTTGCCGGTCAGCTGAATCAGGTGATCAGCGATATGCAGGAAGCGGAGGAAAAGCTGACAAAGAAGCAGGATGAGATCAAAAAAGCGCAGGATGAACTTGTGCAGGCCCAGATCCAGGAAAATGACCAGTATGAAGCGATGAAGCTTCGCATAAAATATATGTATGAGAACGGAAACACCAGCCTGATTGAGATCCTTTTAAGTGCCAGGAGTATGGGAGACCTGCTGAATAAAGCAGAGTATGTTCAGACAATCTCCGAGTACGACAGAAACATGCTGGAAAAGTATGAACAGCTGACAAAGGAGATTGAAAAGAAAGAACAGGCACTGAAGAAAGAGGAAGAGGAATTAAAGACACTTCAGAATGACCTGATTGCAAAGCGTGACAGTGTCAACCAGCTTCTCGCGGAAAAGGAAGTGCAGATTTCCAGTCTGGAACAGCAGATAGGTGAAAATGCCGCAAAGCTTCAGCAGCTGATTAAGGAGGCCGAAGAGGCCAAGAGACGTCAGGCGGAAGCGGAAGCTGCAAGGAGAGCCGCTCAGGCCGCATCTTCTTCCGGAAGTTCATCAAGTGCGGGAAGTTCCTATGTGTCCGGAAATGGTACACTGGCTTACCCGGTTGCAAGTCCGCGGATCACAAGCGGGTATGGATATCGTACAGCTCCGACGGCAGGTGCGACGAGCAGACATGACGGTATCGATTTTGGCGGAGCGACCGGAACGCCGATCTATGCGTCGGAAGCCGGAACCGTTGTCACGGCATCTTATAACAGCGCACGTGGAAATTATGTAGTAGTCAATCATGGAAATGGAATCCAGACATGGTACCAGCATTGCAGCGCCGTGTATGTCAGGGCAGGACAGAAGGTGTCCAGGGGACAGAATATTGCGGCGATCGGTGCGACGGGAATTGTAACCGGACCGCATCTTCACTATGAAGTACATGTAAACGGAACACCGGTGAATCCATTGAGTTACTTATAATTTCAGACTCAGAAAGGGATCAGATGGAAGATCAAAGGAAAGAAAAACGAATTTTACTTAAGGGGGCGCTTTACGGCGCCCTCACGATGTTTATGGCGGCACTGCTTGTGCTGGCAGGATTAACAGCAACGGGAAGGATCAGTCTTCACACGGATGCAATCAGTGCCGGCACGTCAAGGAAGGCTGCCGAGATACAGAGTATTATCGAAAATCAGTTTCTCTACGAGGATGAGGTAAGAGAGGAAGATCTGCAGGATATGTCACTGAAAGGCTATGTGGCGGGACTTGGAGATCCCTACTCGGTCTATTATGACAAGGAGGAGACCGAAGACCTTCTTGCTTCCACCGAGGGAAAATATGCGGGGATAGGGGCTTTGATGGCACAGGATCAGGAGACACTTGAGATTACCGTGCAGGAAGTCTACGAAGACACCCCGGCTGAGGACGCAGGAATGAAAAACGGAGATGTCCTTCTGTCGGTAGACGGAAAGGACGTGACGGGAATGTCCCTCTCAGATGTTGTAGATCTGGTAAAAGGAGAAGAAAATACGAAGCTCACCGTAACTGTGCGCAGAGATGGCAGCAGTATTGATATGGAATTGACAAGAAAGATTGTGGAGAACCGGACTGTAAAGACCGAGATGAAGGAAGGCGGAGTCGGATATCTTAAGATTACCGAGTTTGACAGTGTTACTTATGAACAATTCCAGAACGGACTGGAAACGTTGGAAAAAGAAGGAATGACAGCTCTTGTCGTGGATCTTCGTGACAACCCGGGAGGAAATCTGGATACCGTTTGTCAGATTCTTGATCTGCTTCTCCCTGAGGGGACAATTGTCTATACTGAAGACAAAAACGGGGAGCGTGTGGACACGAAAACATCAGATGATGAGCACCAGTTTACGAAGCCCCTCGCAGTTCTTGTGAACGGCAGAAGTGCAAGTGCCTCTGAAGTTTTTTCCGGCGCGGTTCAGGACTATGGGACAGGAACCATCATCGGGACACAGACTTACGGGAAAGGGATCGTACAGACGCTCTACTCTCTGTCTGATGGCTCCTGCTTAAAACTTACGACGGCACAGTATTTTACGCCGGACGGCCGAAATATCCATGGAGAAGGAATTACCCCGGATATTGTTGTGGAAAAGTCAGCGGATGATCAGACGGACAATCAGCTGGAAAAAGCGGTCGAGACAGTACAAAATGCCGTAGATGGAACAGAAAAGGAATGATATTTTCATTCCTTTTTTTTATGTCCTATGGTAAGATAGATATGATATATACTTGAGCATGAGGAATATGCAAAAGCAGAAAGGAAAGAAAACTGAATGAAAACATGGATTCAGAATGGACATGTGCTGGATCCGCTTACCGGAACAGATCAGGTCTGTGATGTTCTGGTAGACGGAGAAAGAATCAAAAAAGTAGGAACCAGAGAAGAAATACAGAGATGCCTTGAAAGTGAGGATGTGCAGATGCTGGATGCTTCCGGCTGCTACGTGATGCCGGGATTTATCGATCTGCATGTACATTTCCGCGATCCGGGGCTGACGTATAAAGAGACTTTGAAAACAGGAGGCGAAGCGGCTGCCCGGGGCGGTGTAACAACAGTATGCGCCATGCCGAATACAAAACCGGTGATTGATACGAAAGAAAAGGTGGAGGAAGTACACCGCCGGGCAAAGGAAGAGTCGCCGGTGAATATCATCCAGCTTGGAGCAATCACGGTAGGAGAAGAGGGAAAAGAACTTGCCGATATCAAAGGAATGGCAGAAGCAGGGTGCATGGCACTTTCCGAGGACGGAAAGTCAGTCATGAATTCCGCACTGTACCGTGAGGGAATGAAACTTGCGAAAAAGTACGGACTTCTGATTTTTGCGCACTGCGAGGAGATCGATCTGCGCCGGGATCCGGATACCGGAGAGGACGGCGTGATGAACAAATGTCAGAGAAGCGAGGAGCTTTCGCTTCCGGGAATCACCAATTCCGTTGAGGACATTATCACCGCTCGTGATATTTTTCTTGCAAAGGATACCGGAGTACACCTGCATCTGTGCCACTGCTCCACAAAGGGCACGGTGGATCTGATGCGGATGGCAAAGGCGGAAGGCATTTCTGTTTCAGCAGAAGTCTGCCCGCACCATTTTACCCTTTCCACCGATGATATTACGGAGGACCATGGACGGTTCAAGATGAATCCTCCTCTTAGGGAGATGGAAGACGTGGAAGCGCTCCGCCAGGGATTGAAGGAAGGAGTCATGGAGGCCATCTCCACGGATCATGCCCCGCATTCCGTTGAGGAGAAAGACGTACCGATGAGAAAGGCGGCGTTTGGAATTGTAGGACTGGAGACCAGCGCGGCGCTGACTTATACAGAGCTTGTCGAGGGAGGCGTGCTTACGCCGATGCAGATGGCAGAGCGGATGAGTTTTGCGCCGGCAAAAATTCTGGGATTGAAGGACAAAGGTTCTGTATCCGAGGGAAAGATCGCGGATCTGGTTGTCTTCGATCCGTCCAGAGAGTATGAGATCGATACGGACACCTTTTTCTCGAAAGGGAAGAATACTCCGTTTGACGGATGGAAGGTCAAAGGAGATGTAAAATACACACTGGTAGACGGAAATGTTGTCTATAAAAATCAAGCATATGAGGAACAGGAGTAGAGAGTATGATTAACAAATTAGTGGAAAACATTAAGAAAACAAATGCACCGATCGTAGTAGGACTGGATCCGATGTTGAATTATATACCGGATCAGGTAAAAGCAAAAGCATTTGCAGAATTCGGAGAGACACTGGAAGGAGCTGCGGAAGCAATCTGGCAGTTCAATAAAGAGATCGTGGACAAGACTTACGATCTGATTCCGGCAGTGAAACCGCAGATCGCCATGTATGAGCAGTTCGGTATTCCGGGACTTGCGGCATTTAAAAAGACAGTAGATTACTGCAAGGAGAAAGGGCTTGTTGTTATCGGAGATATCAAGAGAGGGGATATCGGATCTACATCCGCAGCCTATGCGGTAGGACATATCGGAAAGGTACAGGTGGGAAGCAGATCCTACGCCCCGTTTGACGAGGATTTTGTGACAGTCAATCCGTATCTTGGTTCCGACGGAGTCAATCCGTTTATCGATGTCTGCAAAGAAGAAAAGAAAGGTCTCTTTATTCTTGTTAAAACATCCAACCCGTCAAGCGGTGAATTCCAGGATCAGCTGATCGACGGACGTCCGCTCTACGAACTGGTTGGAGAAAAAGTTGCCCAGTGGGGAGAAGGATGCATGGGAGATGAGTACAGCTACATCGGCGCGGTTGTAGGAGCAACGTACCCGGAGATGGGAAAAGTGCTCCGCAAGATTATGCCGAAGTCCTATATTCTGGTACCGGGATACGGCGCACAGGGCGGACAGGGCAAGGATCTCGTACACTTCTTTAACGAGGACGGTCTTGGAGCAATTGTCAACTCATCCAGAGGTATTATCGCGGCCTACAAGCAGGAGAAATACACACGTTTTGGAGCCGAGAATTTTGGAGATGCTTCCAGAGCGGCTGTAGAAGATATGATTGCGGATATCAGTCAGGCACTGAACAACAGATAATACCGGATAAGGGGAAAAGAAGAGATGGCAGAAAGAGAAAAAGAACTGGCAGTGATTCATTCTCAGGAACAGCTGGCAGATGGAATTTTCAGTATGTGGATTAAGACGAAGGCGGCCGAAAGTGCAGTGCCGGGTCAGTTTATTTCCATGTACACAAACGATGGAAGCAAACTGCTTCCGCGCCCGATCAGTATTTGTGAGATCGACCGGGAGCAGGGAATGCTCCGGGTCGTATACAGGGTAACAGGAGAGAATACCGGAACAGAAGAGTTTTCCGAAATGAAAGCGGGAGATACACTTCCGGTCATCGGACCTCTTGGGAACGGATTTCCTCTTGAGGCGGCAAAAGGAAAGAAAGCGTTTCTGATGGGAGGCGGAATCGGGGTACCTCCGATTCTCGAACTTGCCCGTCAGATTGACTGCGAAAAGCAGATTATCGTGGGATACCGGGATGCGCAGACATTCCTGAAAAAAGAGTTTGAGCAAAATGGAACGGTATATATTTCCACAGAGGACGGAAGTGTAGGAACAAAAGGAAACGTGATGGATGCGATCCGTGAAAATCAGCTGGATGCGGACATTATCTATGCATGCGGACCGACACCGATGCTCCGTGCAATCAAAGACTATGCGGAGGGAAAAGGCATTCCGTGCTACATTTCTCTGGAAGAGAGAATGGCATGCGGAATCGGCGCCTGCCTTGCCTGCGTGTGCAAATCAAAGGAAGTCGATCATCACAGCCATGTGCACAACAAGCGCATCTGTAAAGACGGTCCGGTATTTCTTTCGACGGAGGTGGAATTATAATGGCAGATACAAGAGTAACGATTGCGGGAGTAGAGTGGAAAAACCCGGTTACAACAGCCTCCGGAACCTTCGGATCCGGTGTGGAATTCTGTGAATTCGTAGATCTGAACAAACTTGGAGCTGTGACGACAAAAGGTGTTGCCAATGTTCCATGGGAAGGCAATCCGACCCCAAGAGTGGCGGAAGTCTACGGCGGTATGATGAATGCGGTAGGACTTCAGAATCCGGGGATTGATGTCTTCTGTGAGAGGGATATTCCGTTCCTCCGTCAGTATGACACCAATATCATTGTGAATGTCTGCGGACGTTCCGAGGAAGATTACTGTGAAGTCGTGGAACGGCTTGCGTCCGAAGATGTGGATATGCTGGAGATCAACATTTCCTGTCCGAACGTCAAAGAGGGCGGAATCGCTTTCGGACAGAATCCAAAGGCGGCAGAAGCAATTACAAAGGCGGTAAAGAAATATGCAAAACAGCCGGTCATCATGAAGTTAAGCCCGAACGTGACGGACATCACGGAGATGGCAAAAGCGGTAGAGGCGGGTGGAGCCGATGCGGTTTCCCTGATCAATACGCTGACTGGCATGAAGATCGATATTAACCGGAAACAGTTCGTACTGGCAAATAAAACCGGAGGAGTATCCGGACCGATTGTAAAACCGGTGGCAGTGCGGATGGTATATCAGGTGGCAAACGCCGTGAAGATTCCTGTGATCGGTATGGGAGGAATCAGTACCTGGGAAGATGCTGTGGAATTTATTCTTGCGGGAGCAAGTGCCGTATCAGTCGGAACAGCGAATTTCTTCAATCCAAAGGCGACAGAAGAAATCGCAGAAGGCATTGCGGCGTACATGGACAAGAACGGATTCCAGACCGTGGCCGACATGACAGGCATTGTCAAATAACATTTGATTTTGGAAAAACGAAAGAAGATCGAAATACCAAAAAGAAAGAGTCTGGCGTATCGTAAAGGTACGCCTTTTCTTTTTCAACTTCTCTGTAAAAAGAAAGGAAGAAGGAGGAAAGCGGTATGATTCGCATGATGGAAGAAAAGGATCTTGACCAGGTGGCAGCAGTCTGGTTAAGTGGAAATAAAGAGGCACACCCGTTTGTGCCGAAGCAATACTGGGAGGAAAACCTTCCGGAGGTCAAAAAGCAGTTTTTGCAGGCGGAGATCTTCGTGTATGAGGAAGAGCAGGCTGTAAGAGGATTTGCCGGACTTCAGGGAGACTACCTTGCAGGAATCTTCGTGGAACAGAAATTCCGTTCCCGCGGGATGGTTCTTCCGCAATTATCCGTTTTTAATCTAGGAAATCTTATAAGTTTATAGTATAATGATTGTAATAAAGTTATGGAGATTTCTTATGAATACATTTGATTTAGATTCATTTTTCCCGAAAGACAAGTTGCAGTTAATTAAGGTTGAACAAACAAAAGAGACGATTCATATTTACCTGAAATCAATAACAAAAAGTTGCGTCTGTCCCAAATGCGGCCAATCTACTGAAGAATATCACGGCACCTATGTAAGACACGTTCAGGATCTTCCTATTTTGGGAAAAAATGTTCAGTTACATATTAAAGCGCATGAATATAAGTGTGCAAATACCGATTGTAATGCCAGTACAATCGCAGAGAATTTTAATGGTTTTCTCAATTATTATAGCCGGATGACAGAACGCTGCGCTGACTTTATTTGTTCATTAGCATTAGAAACCAGCTGTGAAGGTTGTTCCAGGATATGTAAAGTATTAGGGATAAAGATCAGTGGAGATACGGTGATCCGTCTTCTTTTAAAGAGATATCAGGCTATGGAACAAAATTTCATTGGAGATAAAATAGGGATTGACGATTTCGCTTATAAAAAACATCATACATACGGAACTATCATAGTAGATGAGGAAACTCATAACCCTATCACATTACTGGATGGAAGAGACGGCGACGCTTTGCGGAAATGGTTGAAAAATAATAAACATATCAAAGTAATTACCAGAGATAGGGCCAGTGCTTATGCAAAAGTCATAGCAGAA
>LHCFI01400__coassemble_2003_pt1 | contig 15472 bp, 18 predicted proteins | sample LHCFI01400__metabat2_low_PE_018 | metagenome-assembled genome bin LHCFI01400 | reverse complement strand
GAGGAGATGCTTAAAAATGCATCGTTGATGTACCATGAACTGTCGAAAGAGACGGGCGAGTTTTTTGACTTTATGATAAAGTACAATATGTTTGATCTGGATAGCAGGCCCGGCAAGCAGCCTGGAGGGTACTGTGCCTTTTTATCAGAAGTTAAATCTCCGTTTATTTTTGCAAATTTTAATGGAACCAGCGCAGATGTAGATGTGTTGACTCATGAGATGGGACATGCATTCGAGGCGTATACAGCAAGCAGAATCTATCCGTTGTCTTCTATGATGTGGGCATCCAATGAGATAAATGAGACTCATTCTATGTCTATGGAATTTCTTACTTATCCTTGGATGGACAAGTTCTTTGGTGACCGGGCGGAAGAGTATCGAAGAAATCACTTGGCACAGGCGCTTGAAGCAATTCCTTTTATGGTGTGTGTGGATGAATTTCAGCACAAAGTATTTGAACATAAGCCGGATGCCATGGGGCGGAGGCGCATATGGCATGAACTGGAACAGGTGTATATGCCGTGGAGAAAGTATGATGGGAATGAATTTTTTGAAAGCGGCGGATACTGGATGCAGAGGCAGCATATTTTTATTAATCCGTTTTATTATGTGGATTATGCTCTGGCACAGATGGGAGCGTTTCAGTTTTATCGAATGATGGATGCGGATCCTGAGAAAGCATGGCAGGAGTACTACAGGCTCTGCCGTTCAGGCGGGAGCCGTGGGTACTTTGAGACAATGGAATATGCAGGAATCAGTAATCCATTTCAACAAAAGACAATTCAAGAGATTGTAGATTTCTTAAAGCCAAAACTCTTTTTATAGAACTCTATTAACACAGGGAACCAGCTATGTCTTGGAGAATTCTGAGACAGGGCTGGTTTCTTGTGTTTGCCTGTTGTGAAAATACACAAAAACCGAAGTCCTAAATTGTGCAAATCATAAAAAAATCAAGAAACGATCATTTAAATGATAAGTGCTCATATAAATCACTTGATTGAATTCAAAAAAAGTAATATACTACATATAAAGGAACAAGAAACAGGCAAAACGAAACAAAATATATGAATGTTTCGAACGAAAAGGAGGGCTTTTATGAGCAAAATCGACGACATCACAAGGGAGAGCTGGATTATGAGTACATTTCCGGAATGGGGTACCTGGCTCAACGAGGAGATTGAGACAGAAGAGGTAAAACCGGGAACTGTAGCAATGTGGTGGCTTGGCTGTACCGGAATGTGGTTCAAAACTCCTGGAAACTGCAACATCACAGTGGATCTGTGGTGTGGAAACGGAAAGAGAACACACGGCGATGGGAAGATGAAGGTCGGACATCAGATGGCAAATATGTGCGGAGCAAGAGCGATGCAGCCGAATCTTCGTGCCGTACCATTTGTAATTGATCCATTTGCGATCAAACAGGTGGATGCAGTGCTGGCAACCCATTACCATCAGGATCATATGAGCGCGGAGTATGCATCCCACGTAATCAAATCCGGCATGACAACCGTCAACGAAAAGGGTGAAGAGATTCCGGTTCCATTCATCGGACCAAAGAAATCCGTAGAACTGTGGCAGAAATGGGGCGTTCCGGCAGACCGCTGCATCACAGTGAAACCGGGAGATACCATTAAAATCAAAGACATCGAGATTGTTGCTCTGGACTCCTTTGACAGAACCTGCCTTGTAACAACGGATTCTACAGGACCGGACAGAGAAGAACTGACAGGAAAATGCCCGACCGACATGGATGAGAAGGCAGTAAACTACCTGATCAAGACACCGGGCGGAAACATCTACCACAGCGGGGATTCTCACTATTCTATCTACTTTGCAAAACACGGAAAAGATTACGACATCGATGTAGCATTTGGATCGTACGGAGAAAACCCGGTCGGAATGCAGGATAAGATGACATCTGTTGATATTCTTCGTATGGCAGAGGCTTTGAGATGTAAAGTTGTGATTCCGATCCACTACGATGTGTGGACCAACTTCATGGCAGACATCAATGAGATCCGCGTGCTTTACAATATGAAGAAAGACCGGCTGGATTACAAATTCCACCCGTTCTTCTGGGAAGTCGGCGGAAAATACGTGTACCCGACAGATAAGGACAAGATGGCATACCACCACAGGAGAGGATTTGAAGACTGCTTCGAAGCACCGCAGAACATTCCGTTCCGTTCCTGTCTGTAATAAGGAGGCAAAGAAGATGTTAAAAGAATTTGTGGAAAAGAAACATTACAAATTTGCCGAAAGCGCAAAAGACTGGAGAGACGCAATCCGTATGAGCTGTGAAGTCCTGGAAGCGGACGGGACGGTAGAGGGAAATTACAAAGAAGACATCATCAAGTGTGTCGAGAAATACGGTCCGTACATTGTAATCATGCCGGGGCTTGCAATGCCTCATTCTCAGGAATTCGCAGAAGGCGTACATAAGACAGAGATTGCCTTTATGAAACTGGAACAGCCGGTAAGTTTCGATCCGGACGATCCGGATAAGGATGCTGTTCTGTTTTTCACACTTGCTTCCTGCAATCCGGACCAGCATCTGGACAATATGTCAAGACTTGCCGAGATGCTTTCCAATGAAGAACTTGTGGAGGAGCTGAAAAAAGCAAAAGGTCCGGAAGATCTTCTGGCACTTGAAGAAAAATACTTATAAAGGAAGAGGGTAATGACGTGGATATTTTAATGAGTATTTGGTCCTATTTTGCGACCAACGTCCTGCAGCAGCCAGCATTCATGATCGGTCTGATCGTAATGATCGGGTATATCCTTCTGAAGAAACCGTGGTATGATGTACTTGCGGGAGTAATCAAGGCGATCGTAGGATATTTGATCCTGACCGTTGGTTCCTCGGGGCTGACAAACAACTTCCGTCCTGTACTTGTAGGACTGAGAGATGTATTTAACATCGATGCGATGGTAATCGACCCGTATTTTGGACAGAATGCGGTTACGGCCGGTGTTGAAGAAGTATTTGGAAAAGGATTCGGCGATGCGATGATTCTTCTTCTGATCGCATTCATCGTAAACATTCTGCTGGTTCGTTTCAGCAAATACACCAAACTGCGTGCACTGTTTACAACCGGACATGTGCAGGTACAGCAGGCTGCAACAGCTTACTGGCTGATCATGTTCGCTCTGCCGGGACTGATTTCCAATAACGTGGCTCTGCTTGTTGTCATGGCAGTCATCCTGGGAGCATACTGGGCAGTCGGCTCAAACCTCCTGATCAAACCTTGTCAGGAAGTTACGGACGGAGCCGGATTTACTCTGGCTCATCAGCAGATGTTTGGTGTGGCGCTGAACTACTGGCTTGCCGAGAAACTGTTCGGAAACAAGAAAAACGGTAAAAAAGTAAAGAAGATCGATGATATTGAGCTCCCGGGCTTCATGTCCATCTTCAACGAAAATATGGTATGTACATCCATCCTGATGCTCGTATTCTTTGGTGCAATCCTCTGCATCCTCGGAAGAGATTATCTGGTAGAGGGCGGATTCATGGAAGAAGGAGCATCCATGGTATTCTACGTAATCCAGACCTGTCTGTATTTTGCCGTATATCTGGCAATTCTGCAGCTTGGTGTCCGTACTTTCGTAACAGAACTGACAGCATCTTTCCAGGGTATCGCAGACAGACTGCTTCCAGGTTCCGTACCGGGTGTTGACTGTGCGGTTATCTTTGGATTCGGTTCCGCAAACGCTGTTCCGCTCGGATTCCTGGCAGGTTTCCTTGGACAGATCATTGCGATTGCACTGCTGATCGTCCTGAAGAGCCCGACACTGGTTATCTGTGGATTCGTACCTGTATTCTTTGATAATGCGACTATCGCGATTTTCGCGAACGAAAGAGGCGGTATCAAAGCTGCTTTGATTCTCCCGTTCATTTCCGGTCTGTGTCAGGTATTTGGTTCGGCCCTGATTGCAGGATGGGTTGGAATGGCAGCTTACGGCGGATATCTCGGTATGTGGGACTGGGCAGTCGTATGGCCGGTGATGACAGTCGTAATGAAGTTCTTAAGCTACGCGGGTGTTGTTGTTGTGGCGGTAGCACTCCTCATTATTCCGCAGCTTGAGTACAGAGCGGATAAGGAAGGATATTTCCTTATTACAGAAGATTATGAAGCGTATAAAGAAAACGTGAGGCAGGGAAATAATCTGCCGGAAAGGAAGGAAAAGAAATGGCAAAAGAGAATATGAGCTTTTTAGTATGTTGTGCAAATGGAGCCGGCTCCAGTCTGATGATGAAAATGACAATGCAGAAAGTACTCGACAAAGTGGGCTTAAAGCCTGGAAAAGTACATCACTGCGCATTGTCCGAAGGAAAGACAGCGGCATCTCAGTATGATGTGGTATTCTGCGCACAGAACTTTGTAAATATGTTCAAAGATGCGGAGAAGAAGGGAACGATCGTAATCGGACTTCGTAATATCATGTCAGCACAGGAAATTGAACAGAAAATGAAAGAACATGGCATTATTGAATAAGTTGACAGCCATTTCGGTATAAGATCAGAGCCGGGTGCTCCGCTCGAAAGGAGCGGGGCACCCGAAAGTTTTTTAGAAACTCCGAAAATTTTCCTGTTCATTTTTAAGATCATTAATCGCAAAAATAATGACAAAAAATCATATACAATGGTATAATTGAAAACAAGCGGAAATCGATATTATAAAAGACAAGGAGGAAAAATGAAACGGGAAAAAGCGTATGTAGATGGACGAAGACAAAAAATACTGGAACTCCTGCAGCATAATCCTCAAATCCGCGTAGATGACCTGGCTGAAAGGCTGAATGTATCGGTGGTTACGATCCGGCGCGATCTAAGATTTCTGGAAGAAGAAAACCTGGTCAAGCGTTTCTACGGGGGCGCAAAGGTCATGAAAGAAGTGACAGAAGAAAAAGATACGATCTCCATGTGCAGAGATCTGATTGCACGGTACGCGGCGACTCTTGTGGAAGATGGAGATACGATCTTTATTAATACAAGCAAGAATGCGCTGAAACTGATTTCTTATGTGGAGAGCAGGAATGTAACCGTAATTACGAACAATGGAAAAGCAATCAATCACGAGGAAGCAGACGGTGTCAGCATTATACTCACAGGAGGAGAACTCCGGTATCCGAAAGAAGCGATGGTAGGAGATTTTGCGATCCGGAACCTTCAGAATATTTTTGCAAAGAAGGCATTTGTCGGCTGCTCCGGAATCAGCGTGAAATCGGGTATGACAACGGAAATCGCCAATGAAGTCAATGTCAACCAGCTGATGATTGAGCATGCGACCCAGGAAGTTTACATTCTGGCGGATCATACGAAGATCGGTCACAGCAGCAGTTTTACAAGCTGTGATATCAGCAAAGTCAAACATCTGATTACGGATGAGTTTGCACCGGAGGAGGAACTGGAACAGATGCGGATGCACGGCGTTCAGGTTCACCAGGTGAGGAGAGATTTCTTTTTAAAATAGCACTCTGATTTTATGCAGATACGGGATCTGATAACAGGAGGTAGCAGAATGAAAGCGTACTCATTGGGTCTTTATGAAAAGGCCATGCCCCCGGAGCTTTCCTGGAGGGAAAAACTGGAAACCGCAAAAGAAGCAGGATACGATTACGTGGAAATCAGTATTGATGAAACGGAAGAGAAAATCAGCCGTCTTGATATGACAGGGGAAGAGCGTTTTGAGATGGTTTCAGCGATGTATGAAACCGGACTTCCGATCCGCACGATGTGCGTCAGCGCCCTGACAAAATATTCCCTTGGAAATGATGATCCACAGTTCAGCGCCAGAGGTATGGAAATTCTGGAAAAATCGATCCGGCTTGCCGATGATCTTGGAGTTCGTGTCGTGATGATTCCGGGGTACGATGTCTATTACAGGCCGTCCACCCTTGAGACAAAACGCAGATATCTGAGAAATCTGAAAAGGGCCGCGGAGATGGCAGAAAAGGCGGGAGTGATTCTCGGACTGGAAACAATGGAAAATGAGTTTATGAACACAGTGGAAAAAGCAATGAAGTATGTGACTTTGTGCGGTTCCAATTATCTGAAAGTCTATCCGGATATCGGAAATCTTACAAATGCGGCGGTTCAGTATCAGTCAGACGTTCTGGAGGATCTGGAACTTGGAAGAGGAAATATCACTTCCATGCATTTGAAAGAGACACTGCCGGGAAGATACAGGGAGGTTCCGTACGGAACGGGCCATGTGGATTTTGAAGCTGCCATCAAAAAGGCATGGGAGATGGGAATCCGCAGGTACGTAACAGAGTTCTGGTATAAGGGAAGCGAAAACTGGAAAGAAGATCTGAAGTTTGCACATAACATGATGTCGGAAATTCTGGACAGTCAGTCAAAAGGAGCGTAGAAAGCATGATCAGAGTAGAGAAAAAAGTAATTTCAAATTTAACAAAGTGTTATTCAATTGCGCCGCTTTTTTATAAAGGGAAAGAGCATTTCCTTGTTGCGGCTGAGAAAGTAGATAAATGTCTTCTTTTCGATATGGAAGGAAATCAGGAAGAAGTTGTCTGGGAAGAGCCGGGCGGAGTTATGACAATGGTACAGGTACCGGGAACAGACGGACAGTTTCTTGCAACACATAAATTTTACTCTCCGAACGATTCCAAAGAGGCAAAAATCGTGAAAGTAACTCCGGACGGAAACGGAAACTGGGAGGTAAAAACGCTGGTAGACCTTCCGTTTGTTCATCGCTTCGATATTCTGGAACGTGGCGGAGTCAGATATCTGATTGCGTGCGCTCTGAAGTCCGGCTATGAATACAAAGATGACTGGAGATTTCCGGGCAAGGTTTATGTCGCAGTTCTGCCGGAGGATTTAAGCGGATTCGATGAAGAACATCAGCTGGAGCTGACTGTTTTAAAAGACAATATGCTGAAAAACCATGGCTACTACAGAGTGGAGGATGGAGGAGTCCAGACAAGTGTCATCTCCTGTGACAACGGTATTTATCAGTTTGTTCCGCCGGCAGATCCGGACAGTGAATGGGAGATCCGTACCCTGACGACCGATGCGGCCAGCGATGCTGTCATGGTAGACTTTGACGGGGACGGAGTAAAAGAGATCGCTGCCATTGCACCATTCCATGGTGAGAAGATCCGCTTCTACAAAAAGGTGGACGGTGCTTATCAGATGGTCTATGAATTCGGTGAAGACTGCGAATTCCTTCATTCTATTTACGGTGGAACCCTCTGCGGGAAACCGGCATTTGTGACGGGACACCGCAAAGGAAACCGGGATCTGATGGCTTTCTTCTATAACAGGGAAAAAGGATCCTATGAGGTAGAATATATTGATCATGACTGTGGTTCAGCCAATGTATATCACTACGTGAAAGATGGAAAAGATATGCTGGTATCGACAAACCGCGAGATTGACGAAGTAGCATTATATACGATTACGGAGGAATAAGAAATGCTGGAAGAATTAAAACAGGTTGTCTATGAAGCAAATATGGATCTCCCGAAATATGGGCTGGTTACATTTACATGGGGCAATGTAAGTGCCATCGACCGGGAAAGCGGGTATTTTGTAATTAAGCCAAGCGGTGTGGATTATGACAAACTGAAACCGGAAGATATGGTTGTGATGGATCTGGAAGGAAACAAAATTGAAGGAAAATATAATCCTTCTTCCGACACAGCGACACACCTGGAGCTTTATAAAGCATTCCCGAACATCGGAGGCGTTGTTCATACCCATTCTCCGTGGGCAACAAGCTGGGCGCAGGCGGGAAGAGGAATTCCTTGCTATGGAACAACACATGCAGACTATATGTATGGTGAAATTCCATGCGCGCGCTGCCTGGAAGGCAAAGAATTTGATGAGTATGAGAAAAATACCGGACTTTTGATTGTCGATACATTCAAAGACAAAGATTACGAGGCGGTTCCGGCTGTACTCTGCAAGAACCACGGACCGTTTACATGGGGGAAGGATGCCCACGAGGCGGTACATAACGCCGTTGTTCTGGAAGAAGTTGCCAAGATGGCAGCCCGCTGTGAGATGATCAATCCGGATGTGAAACCGGCACCGCAGGATCTTCAGGATAAACATTACTATAGAAAACACGGCGCAAACGCATATTATGGACAGAACTAAAAGAAAAAAATGAAAAGGAAACGAGGCGAGGCAGGATGATCCGGGCAGTGATCTTTGATATCGATAATACCATGTATAATTTTGACCGCGCGCATGCAGCAGCAATGGAGGCGCTTTTCCGGTATGGGAATCAAGTACTCTCTCTCGAACCGGGTTCCATGAAGGAAGGGCTTTCTGCAGCACAGAAGCTCATCCTGGACCGCCTTGGAACGAATTCCTCAGCGATACACAACCGGCTGATCCGGTTCCAGACCTTTCTGGAATCCATGAAAAACGTAGATCTGACCAAAGCGCTGGAGATGTATCATACATACTGGGATACACTTCTGGCTGTGATGGAGCCGGAACCGGGGCTTAAGGATCTTATTCTTGATCTTGGCAGCAGGGGAATCCGGATCGGGATCGGCTCGGATATGACAGCATACATCCAGTTCAAAAAGCTGGAGAAGCTGGGCGTGCTGGATCAGCTTTCCTTTATCGTTACAAGCGAAGAGGCAGGAGCGGAAAAGCCGTCGCCGGAGTTTTTCCGGCTCTGTGTGGAGAAGGCCGGATGTAAGGCAGAGGAATGTGTTTTTATCGGAGACAGCCTGAAAAAGGATGTGGAAGGCGCAGAAAAAAGCGGACTTTACGGGATCTGGTATCATCCGGCGCCGGAAAACCGGAAACATGATATGCAGGAAACCGGAAGCGGATATCCTGTGATTACGTCCTATGAGACATGCCTGAAAGACGGCGGATTCTTTTCGGAAATATAACAAAGGAGAAAAGGCTATGGGATCTTTTACTTACCAGACAATCGTGCTTGTACTGATCGGTGCAGCGGTATTTGTTCTTGGCACGACCAACATAAGGGGACATTTCAGAATGAAAAGACCTGGTATGGTTTTCAAAGGAAAAGTTCTGAATGCAAAGCTGGTGGAACGAAGAGATAAAGAGGACCGGCTGATCCAGCATTATTATGAACTTCAGGTGCAGTGCAGGACACAGAATAAGACATTTAACCACAAGATAAAAAGTACAACAGAGTACGAAAAGGGAGAAGAAATCCAGCTGATGCAAAATGGCGGACAGATCACGATGGTCAGTAATAAATCCATCTCGCTTGGCATTGCCATATTGATAGCTTTCGCCGGGATGGCACTTGCTGTATTTCCGGTAGTTTACCAGAATGCGGGGAAGAAAGAAGGATCTCTTGTACTGACTGTACTTCTTATACTTGCCGGATGCATTACCTTTTTCTCTTATATGAAAGAAAGGGGAAGAAACCTGACAGAAATTCAGGGAGAAATTGTGGATGTTCTCTATTACCGGACCGGGGACAATAAAAGGTTTTCCAAGCCGGTAGAGTCTTATTATCCGCTGATCCGGTGCACATTGGACGGAAAAGAAAAGATTTTCCTCAGCAGCTACAATTCCAGCCGTCCGAATGTCTACAAAGTCGGAAGGGAAATGAAACTTTTCTATGACAAAGAGACAAGAAGCATCGTTGAAAAACGGACAAGCCCGGCCCTCCTTGTGGCAGCCGCAGTTCTCTGGTGCCTCGCCCTGATTGGACTGATCAGCAGTTTTATGTAAGAATAGAAAAATGAAGATCCCGGGTTCGCCGTAATGGTTATGGCGGATCCGGGATCGTTTTTGTATCAGGATGGATTTCGGAGATAAATGGAAAGACGCTCGTTTACACACTCATGGATATTCTTTGCGATATGCTTTGCCTTACGGCGGTCAATACCGATTGTATCAGCAACAGCAAGGACATCATCCATTCCGGGATTCGCTCCGTTTCCATGAACTGTTGTTGCATGCTCTCCTCCCAGAGAGTAGCTGTAAGTGAGGTCGTATGCAGGAGACAGGACGAATCGATCCTCCTCTTCCAGATACAGATAAGAGAAGTTTTTGGAGTGGTCGTCTCTGTTGTGAGCAAATACATTGAAACACATCAAGCGGTAAAGCTTTTCTACTTCTTCAAAATCTTTCGTTAATTCCAGAGTGAGTTTCATAAGGATATCATAATCCAGATTTGGAATACGATGGGATGTTTCCAGTAAAGCACTGACAGAAATCATATGAATCCGCTCAACACTTTTGCCCTGCTGATGTTTCCGGTCAAACCGTTTCGTCCCAAAATATCCATCACAAAGTCTGGAAGGAAACAGCCTTGTTTCTTCCATTTTAATTCCACATTCTTTTGCACAAAGAGAATAATCGTATTCCTGACGCCCGATCTGCCCGCGGTCCACAGAGGAGGGAAACTTGATGATCCAGTCTTCGCCGTCTATGTCCGTAAGAATTTTAGGGCGGGCACCGCCGGATGAGCCTCCAAGACGGAAAAGCTCGTCCAGATTCTCTGAATAATCAGTGCGCAGAATACGGCTGCATTCGGCTGCAATCTGGTCCAGATCCATTTGGGATTGTTCGGAATCCAGATGCGTATCCGGCTCATATGTCAACGCACCCATACCGGAGCTCCCTACAATGGAAAGACGATCCAGACTGCCAATTTCATGCGGGTTGATTTGATTTCGTAGCATCAGCCGGTCCACAAGCAGACGTCCCCATCCATCTGGAAGACTGTCGGCAAATACGCCAAAAAGACCTTCAAACGGATCGATCTTAGGAAGAAATACTTTCTTTTCCAGTGGAAGAGAAAAGGGACTGACAGGAAAACCGTCAGCCAGCCATTCATGGTCATACTCAAATGCGGCCAGATGTTTCTGATACTGCATCATTGTCCCGACTTTTCGGTCGTGATAGAAAACATGAAGACGTTCAATCTTTGGCATATGCCACCTCCTCTATAGAGAGAAAAGGAACTTCCTCAAACAGGTCTTCCAGCTCTCCTTCGATTTCCAGTGCGATTGCAATTTTGGTGAGGGAAATCAGCGAGATCTCACCGTTTTGCTCAAACCGCTTCACAGACCCCAGGCTTACTCCTGATTTTTCGCTCAGTCTTTTCTGTGAAATTTTGCGTCTTTTACGGATGCTGCGGATGCGCGACGCAATGAGCTGATCGATTTCCCGTGGTGTTTTGGTTAAAAAATTGTAATTGTTCATAGCTAATATATTAGCTTAAAATGGGAGAAAAAGCAAGAAACAGCTAATATTTTAGCTTGAATTTCATAAGTACACAGGAAGCTCCATATTTGACAATTCCTCCATGCCCATGCTAAACTACTTACAGTTTCTCGGAGGGCTGGTACAGTGCTGACTGTGTCCGGCCGGATAAGGGGCGGTCTGAAATGTCCGTCTACGGAGGGGAAATCATTCAGAGGAAATGATGAGCCGGATAAGAGATGAGTTAAGATACTTGTTTCTTATCCGGCTTTTTTCATGAGAATACAATTCAGAACAGGGGGATGAGAGGATGGATTTTCTGAACGGGAAAATCAAAACGATTTATTTTAAGTATCTGGCAGCGGCATTTGGAAGTGCCCTCATCACATCGATCTACTCGATTGTTGACATGGCGATGGTGGGGCAGTACCATGGGCCGGAAGGATCGGCTGCCCTTGCGGTGGTGGCGCCGGTCTGGAATATTATTTACAGTCTGGGACTTCTGATGGGAATCGGCGGATCGGTTCTTTTCAGTATGATCCGGGGAAAAAGCGAGGGTGAGGAAGAACTACGAAGATCCAACGAGTATTTCACGGCATCGGTGATCGGCTCGGTGATCCTTGCGGTAATTGTCTGGATGGGAATTATCTTTTTTGACAGACAGCTTTTAGTTGCATTCGGAGCGCAGGATAATACGCTGACACTTGCAAGAGAATATGTGCGCCCGATTAAAACGGCTATTCCATGTTTTCTGTTTAACCAGATGCTGGCGGCCTATCTGCGGAATGACAAGAATCCGGCCCTTGCTACCGGAGCCGTGCTTGCCGGCGGAATTTTCAATATTTTCGGGGACTATTTCTTCGTGTTTGCGTGTGATATGGGTGCGTACGGAGCCGGACTTGCGACGGCGATCGGCTCTGCCATCAGCTTTCTTGTCATGCTGACCCATTTCCTGACGAAGAAGAATACACTCCGCCTTGTGAAGCCGACGCGGCTTCTGTGGAAATTAAAGGAGATTACGGTAACGGGATTTTCCACCTTTTTCATCGATGTGGCGATGGGAATTCTGACGATCCTGTTCAACCGTCAGATTGTGATTTACCTCGGAACAAACGCGCTTGCGGTCTACGGGGTGATGGTCAATATCAGTACCTTCGCGCAGTGTTGTGCCTACAGTGTGGGACAGGCCTCGCAGCGATCATTTCCACGAATTTTGGAGCAGGAAAGGGCGGACGGATCCGCCAGACGCTCAAGTACGCGCTTGGAACGGCGGCCTTTTTTGGAATCTTGTGGACGGGGCTCTGCATCTTTTTCCCGGAACAGTTTATCCGTTTCTTCATGAGCCCGACGAAAGAAGTTCTTGCGATTGCGCCGACGATTTTCCGTTGCTATGGAATTTCCTTCCTGCTGCTGCCGCTGAATATCTTTTCCACCTATTATTTCCAGGCTCTGATGCAGCCAAGGACAGCGTTTATCGTTTCGGTGGCAAGAGGGCTTGTCATCAGCGGAATTCTGATCTATGTGCTTCCGGCCGCAGCGGGCGGAAATGCCGTCTGGTTTGCGATGCCGGTTACGGAGTTGGTAGTTGCGGTTTATGTCATCTGTGAGATGATCAAATATACAAAGAAATTAAGCGTGAAGGAGGAATGAGTATGAAGCGGATCATTACGATTGGACGTGAATTTGGAAGCGGCGGGCGCGAACTTGGCCGGAGGCTCTCCGAGGAGATGGGGATTGCCTACTACGATCAGGAGATTATTACCGAGATTGCGAACCGCACCAGCCTGTCGGAACAGTACGTTCAGGCGGTGATAGAACACCGGCCGTCCTTTTCTTTCCCGATTCATATCGGAAGGAGCTTTTATCCGGCGGTCAGCCCGGTGTTTGAGCAGAGCATGGCTGTCTTTCAGGAACAGTTTCGGATTATCAAAGAGATGGCGTTGAAATCGGACTGCGTGATTGTCGGGCGGTGTGCGGATTATATCCTGAAAGAATACCGGCCGATGCGGATCTTTGTCTATGCGGATATGGAAAGCAGGATGGCAAGGTGCCGTGCGAAGGCTCCGGAAGAGGAAGAGATGACAGACAAGGAATTAAAGCAGCACATCCTCGGTATTGATAAAAAGCGTGCAAAATATTATGAATTCTATACCGGACACAAATGTGGAGACAAGCTGAATTTCGATCTGTGCGTCAATACATCCGGAATTGTGATCAAAGAGATCGTGCCGGGCATGGCGGCCATGCTGAAACGATAGTCGGACAAAAAGATAGGTAATCAGATAGAATTTCCGCCTGTTGACGCAGTATGATGAAATCCATTATAATTTTCTTATATAAACCTTTGTATAGGAGAAAGGCTTTCAAATGTGGAGTAGGCGCTGTTTCTGTGAGAAATACAATCATTTGCGGGAGAGTGGGAAATGAAGGATATCAATTTTATCTGGCCGGTCATTTTATTCCTTTTAGGCTTGCTTATGTTAATCAATCCGAAGCTGCTTTGGAAAATAGAAAATTGTTTTACTGTGAAAGATGGAGAACCAACGGATTTATATATTGCATTTATGCGAATAGGCGGACTCTTATTTATGTTTGCATCAATCATTTTTTCAGTAGTATGCTTTGCATAAATCATGATGTTTAAAGAGATGGGACGATTCCAGGAAGGATTGAGACTCTGAAAAGACTCAAATTTCAAGGGATCGTCCATTTATTGTGGAAAGAGCCGGAAAATGGAATCCCGAAGTTTCTAATCATTTGAAACAACGGACTGGAATTCGAACTCTCGTAATCTGTCCTTTTTTTTCGGAGCTTCCGACTTCGTCAATGAGACGTTCCTCGCAGGCATCTCCGATGATTTCCAGCCGATTTTCACGAATGAAAGAAAAGAGCCGCTCGTAAATGGAATCCGTATCCTCCAGAGAACCCGGACCGCAGGCGGCCGCAAATAATCCGGCAGGGATGCTGGCGTTTGCAAGGGAAGCATCCTTTACAAAGGCGACAATTCGGGAGACAGTTTTTGTCTCTTGTTTTTTGAGCTGTTCTCTGGCAGTCAGATAACCTTCGGGATAACCGAAGGTGACGTGGTTCTGCTTGCAGTGCAGATAGAAATCAAGCCAGATTTCATCCGGAATGGCCTGCCGGTCCGCTTCGAAGGGTGTGCTCTGAAAAATCAGTGTTTCCTCAAAAGAAAGGAGCTGTACGTTACGGGTATCCATGGATGTTCCCTCCTCCAGCCGGACGAGCCGTTCCTCCAGCATACCTTGTACAGACTGGAGGCTTCGGATTTTTTCAGTCAGGTTTTGCTGCTGTTCTTTCAGAAAGGACAGGGCATGTCCGGGTGTGATATCAGCTGTATAGTCTTTGATTTTCGAGAGAGGAATCCCCAGTTCTTTTAAAATCTGAATCATTGAGATCACATAAATCTGTTCATGGGCATAGTAGCGGTAACCGTTTGGGGCAGTGTATTTGGGGCAGAAGACGCCGATCGTATCGTAAAAGATCAGTGTTTTCCGTTTCACTTCCGAAATACGGGAAAATTCGCTGATTGTCAGAAGATGCTGATTCTGTTTCAATGCTGATTTCCTCCATGATCTGGTATTTATAAGAGACTATACGGCGGCAGGGCGGGAATGTCAAGAAGGGGAATGGGAGCTGATTGTAGATCATTATTGCAAGCCCAAATGTGAGTTTTTGAATTACTGTCCGGAGAAAAAGTCCTGTGGGCGGTTTCCGGTAAAATAGCAAAAAAGGTACTGAGTTTTCTTTTGAACTCAGTACCTTTTTCTGTTTTATGACTGTCTTATGATCTTTCTGAACAGGAATCTTACCAGTGGTCCGGCATAGCACATCTGCCAGAAGAAGGCCATCGGGAAATTCATCACGATGGTCTGGATCCAGACCGGAATCACGTTGATTCCTGCATCTTTGAACAGCAGTGTAGCCGCAAGACTCATCAGCGGACACATCCACATCACAGTAATAGCGGAGATCGCCAGCACCAGATGAAATGGATTTTCTTTTTCCGGGTCTACGATTTTAAAAGCGGTTCTTTTTACGATGTGGCTCACAAAGAAAAAGTCCAGAAGAAAAGCGATCGGGTACATGATGATCAGTTCATGAAATGCTGCTCCGAATACGGCATAATTCATTCCGCCCATGTTCAGTGCAATATTGTAGCAGACCATGGCATAAACCATGAAAAATACCATCAGAAGTGAAAAAATGAGTTCCTGTTTTTTGGTTCTTGGCATAAAAAAATCCTCCTTATGAATGAATAATAAATCAGCAGAA
>LHCFI01400__coassemble_1954_pt1 | contig 16238 bp, 15 predicted proteins | sample LHCFI01400__metabat2_low_PE_018 | metagenome-assembled genome bin LHCFI01400 | reverse complement strand
GGAACTGATTACGGAGTATATCAAACCGGAACTGATTGTAGTCGCAGTTGTATTGTATATTGTAGGTATCGGCCTAAAGAAAACGACTGTAGTGAAAGACAAATGGATTCCGGTGATTCTTGGAACCGCCGGTATTTTGCTCTGCGGCATCTGGGTATTTGCAAACGGACCAGTGGGCTCAGGACGGGAAGCGGCACTTGCGATATTCACGGCCATTGTTCAGGGAGTTCTTGCTGCAGGAGCAAGTACTTACGTCAATCAGATTTTGAAACAGTTGCAAAAGGAGGAATAGGCTATGGCATATTATGCAGACATTTCCCGGTACAGGCCGGTTAAAGACTGGAGGCTTGTAAAGAGAAACTGTCCATTCTTGATCTCAAAGGCGATGGAAGGGACGGATTACACAGATCCTACGCTGGATGATTTTATCAGAGGCTGTGAGAACAATGAGATTCCATACTGGCTGTATGCCTATCTCCGGAACGGGAATGAACCGGCTCAGGCAGTCTTTCTGACAGAGGTTTGCAAGGCCAGAGCCGGTAAATATTTTGTCGGATACGCGCTTGATGCGGAAGAGGGAAATGCGGCCGCCGACGTAAAGAGAGCAATGGATTATCTTGCCGGAAGCGGAAAGAAGTTCATGCTGTACACCGGTTATGCGGATTACAGCAGATATCAGGAGATTATCCGGTCACGCCCGTCCGGCTGCGCATGGTGGGAATCACGGTATGTCCTGAATAACGGGACTTATAATTCCGGCTATCCCTGCCACAGTGGAGTAGATCTTCATCAGTATACGAGTATCGGGCACTGTCCTGGAATTACCCCGCAATGCGATCTGAACCGGCTGACGGGAAGCAGGACGGAGGCGTGGTTTTGTACAGGAGAGCAGACAGCAGAAGATCAGGATGGAACAGTCCTTGACCATGCGGGTGTTTTTCAGGAGAGGAAGGACCGGAAAGGAGAAGTGTCCTACCAGGGTCATCTTCGTGGTATCGGATGGGCAAACTGGCAGTGTGACGGAGCAATGGCCGGCAGTACCGGACAGAGCAGGAGAGTGGAGGCACTGCGGATTTCTCCAGTGAAGCATATGGATGTGACCGTACATATCCGGGATATCGGCGACAAACTGTACAAAAATATTACAGAATCTACAATTATCGGAACAACCGGGCAGGAAAAACGGCTCGAAGCACTGAAAATTGAATCCGGGGATACAGTATATTTGTACCGTGTGCACCAGAAAAATCTCGGATGGAGCAGGTGGTGTGTCAACGGACAGTGGGCCGGTGAAAAAGGGAAGTCGCTGCAGATCGAGGCAGTGGAAATCCAAGTTGCGGATATTGCCTATCTGGCACATGTGCAGGGAAGCGGAGATACCGTCTGGATGGCGGACGGCATGACTGCTGGAACGACCGGATCCGCCCTCCGGCTTGAAGCCCTGCGGATTAAAAGCCAGCACTGCGGCAATATCGAGGCACAGGCCCATATTCAGGACGAAGGATGGATCGACTACGGGACAGTGAATCAGAATATCTTGATCGGAACGGCCGGGGAAAAGAAACGTCTGGAATGTCTGCGGCTGAAAGGAAATTTCGAGTGGAGAGCACATATTCAGGGAACCGGATGGACTCAGTGGACCCGGGCGGATGGCGTGTCCACTCTTGGCACAGTCGGACGGTCTCTCAGAATGGAAGCAGTCGAAATGAGGAAAATATAAAAATCTCCGGAGGACATTCTCCGGAGAAAAATGAGGCGGATGTGACATTCAGGATCCGTTGAAGATATGAATATTATTTTTACCATTTGCCTTTGTGCGATAGAGAGCGCGGTCGGCTTTCAGGAGCAGACTTTCATAATCGTCTCCGGAGCCGCGTGAAGCGATTCCGGCACTGTAGGTGATCCGGATGGTAGTTCCCCCTATGCTGTCCGGAGAAAGCGCGGTATTCAGAACATACCGCGCTTTTTTTATGATATTTTCCAGCGCCTGGTCAACAAACAGAATCAGAAATTCATCTCCGCCAAAGCGGCAGATGTAATCTTCCGATCCAAGCATGGAAGTGAGTTTACGCGCGGTCATACGTATGATTTCATCTCCGGTCCGGTGACCGTAAGTATCATTGATCCCTTTGAATTCGTCGACGTCTATGATCATCAGATGAACAGGAGTATCAGGTCTGGAACCGGTAAAACAGTAAAAATAGTATTCAAACATGGATCTGGTAGGAAAACGTGTCAGTCCGTCGCTTTTCGCCAGCAGATCTTCGCTGACCTGCATATAATTCATGATTTTCCCTTCTGAATTGCGAATCGGGATCAGACGGTTTTTGTCATGACCGATAAATACACCATTTTTCCGGTATCGTGTTTCATATTCCTGCGTTTCTCCGTCAGACGCACGGCACAGGATCTCATCCAGGCTTTTCACAAGAACATGCCCTCTTTCCAGCTGATACAGGGAAGTGGCCTCAGAATTGAAATAACTGCACTGAGCTGCCTGTCTGTTTTTATAGATAATGGTAGTATCCAGATTGCAGATGACAATTTTGTTCGGCATGTTATTGAGATAGAATTCCAGCCGCTCTCGTTCATATTTCAAACTTTTCATTTCAGTAATATCCATGATCGTGACATACCAGCTGTTATTTTCCGGATCGTATTTTGCGGTGTCGTGAATCCAGAAGATTTCCCCTTTTTTATTATGCATCCGGTATTCGAAGTCCAGATCTTTCCCAAGAGCGATATGTTCCTTGACCGATATCAGAATCGGGGCCACATCATCCACCACCAGATCGGCAAAACGGTTGCTGAATAAAATGGCAAATTCATCCTTCTCATAACCGATCATCTGATAAAAATAATCATTTGCGTACAATATGGTAGAGTACCGGTCGTTTTTACAATACAGTACGCCTGCGTGAATGTGATTCATTATAGTTACAACCCGGCGGTCTAAAGAAGTTTTTGACATAAGTACCTCCCGAAGAATTTCCTTTCTGGTGACAGTATTCCCATCAGTCCGGTTTTTTATAAAAGGGGAAGCAAAGCTGTTGAATCCGGACTGCCCGGATGACAGTTTTTTTAAAGTATGTTATACTGAAAAAAACTGAAAGGAGAAAAAGATGAAACAGTATGTAAAGAAAACAGTTGTTTTTATTCTGACAGCGTCACTTATGTTGCTGACAGGATGCCAGCAGCCGTTTGATGCGACAGGATATACACAGGCCGTTCTGGATATGGTGACAAGGGGAGAAACAAAGGCATACGAGGCAATTTCCGAGTCCAGCGAAGAAGAAGCGAAAAAACAGTACGAGGCAGCGATCGATTCCTACATGCAGGAATTTGATTCCCTTGGATTTTCGGACGAGCTGACGGAAAAGTACCGGAGCTATATTCCAAACCTGATGCAAAAGACAAAATATACCGTGCAGGAAGCAAAAGAGCAGGATGACGGAAGCTTTGAAGTCGGTGTGGAAGTAGAACCGATCATTATGTTTGGAGGAATAGAAGAGCTGCTCCAGCAGAAACTGCAGGATTATCTGTCCCAGGTGCAGAACAATATTCTGAATAATCAGGCGGCGCCTACCGATGAGGAGATGACGGAGGCAGCGGGAGAGATGCTCTACGAATGTCTCAATACCGCTCTTGAAAATCCGCAGTACGGTGACAAGACAACCATTACCGTCCATGTACAAGAAAGTGAGACGGAAAATGTATGGGAGATCCCTGGCGAAGATGTGGATGCGCTCATGACGGCACTGATCGATACGACAGGTGCGGAAGAAGCATTTACCCTGTCCTGATCAGGCGTTTCAAAGGAAAGCCCTGGAGGAAAGGAGTGGGAGCTGTGATAATCAATACAGGGATGCGGACAGATATTCCTGCCTGTTACAGCGACTGGTTTTTCCGGAGGATCCGGGAAAAATATGTGCTTGTGAGAAATCCTTACTATCCGCAGCAGGTCACACGGTACCGTCTGACGCCGGATGTGGTGGATTGTCTTGCCTTTTGTACCAAGAATCCGGGACCGATGCTTGGAAGACTCGATGAGATTTCAGAATTTCCGCAGTTCTGGTTTGTGACGATCACACCCTACGGAAAAGAGATCGAACCGCAGGTACCGGACAAGAGAAAGGTACTGGAATCCTTCCGCGTGCTTTCCGAAAAGGTTGGAAAACGGGCTGTCAGCTGGCGTTATGATCCGATTTTTCTGTCGGACCGGTACAGCCTGTCCTTTCATATGGAGGCGTTTGAAACGATGTGTGCATACTTAAGCGGATATACCGATCAGTGTGTGATCAGTTTTATTGATCTGTATGCAAAAACGAAGCGGAATTTTCCGGAAGTCCGGCCGGTCCGCAAAGAGGAACGGCTCTGTATCGGAAAAGAGTTTGCACAGATTGCAGGGAAGTATCAGATCCGGGTACGTTCCTGCTGTGAAGGAACGGAACTTGCACCGTACGGCATCGATATTTCAGGCTGTATGACAAAGGAGATTCTGGAACATGCGGTCGGCATGGAAATGCAGATTCCGGGCGGGAAAAAGACTCCGAGAGAGGGATGCAGCTGTGTTCTTGGAAGTGACATCGGAGAATACAATACATGCGGGAACGGCTGCATTTACTGCTACGCAAATGAGAACAAGGAGCTTGTACAAAAGAAGATGAGAGAACACGATCCAACCTCCCCGTTACTGACCGGACATCTCCGGCCGGAGGATGAGGTAAAGATCGCAAAGCAGGAGAAATACTGTACAGGACAGATGACGTTGTTTTAAAAGAAGATGCCCGTCTGCGGAAACTTGCCGCAGGCGGGCATCCCTTTTTCAGGATTGATCAGAGCCTTTTTGGGATTTGATTTTTGGAGCAGTATAGGCGTAGACTTCTTCATAAGACTGAAGTTCTGCTTCAGACTGCGGTGCGGATGGAATCAGACCGGTACAGTCGTTGGCAGAAGCAGAATTGGCCAGATAATCATAAGAATCTGGATTCTTCCGGGCTTTCTTTACAGTTGAATCTTTCTTCATTTGGATCACCTCAATCAAAAGTATGGACGGAAATGAAAGAAGTATGTATCATTGTTCTTAATGGAAAAATATGTTAAACTAAAGCAGTAAAGTAGAAAAGATATAAAGAAAGAAGGGATCTTTTTGAAAATCTTAGTAGATTCACATTCTCATACTGTGGTAAGCGGGCATGCCTACAGTACGAGAATGGAGATGATTCAGGCCGCAAAAAACAGGGGACTGGAGGCGCTTGCCTTGACGGAGCATGCACCGGAGATGCCTGGAGCGTGCCATGAATTTTATTTCCAGAATTATACAGTCGTACCAAGAGAAGTGGACGGGCTTCACATTCTGATGGGTGTGGAACTGAATATCATGGACGAGTACGGTACAGTAGATCTTCCGGCAGGTGTTTTGAAGTCGATGGATCTTGCCATTGCGAGTATCCATGGACCGTGCTATGGAGAAAGCCGTTCCAGGGAGCTGAATACACAGGCCTATCTCAACGTGATGAAAAATCCGTATATTCATATTATTGGTCATCCGGACGACGGCCGGTTTCCGATCGATTACGAAAAACTTGTCAGAGGAGCGAAGGAGACCAATACGCTTCTCGAGATGAATAATTCCTCCCTGCGTCCGGGCGGATTCCGTGTGAATACTGAGGTCAACGCAAAGGAAATTCTGGAACTCTGCAAAAAAGAGGGCGTTTATATCACAACAGGCAGTGACGCACATATCGACGCAGACGCCGGAGAGTTTAGCTGTATCGAAAAAATTCTTCAGGAGACCGATTTCCCGGAAGAACTGATTGCCACAACGTCTTATGAAAAATTTTACAGTCTTATCAAACGGAAATGATAACAACTGCTGGACTTTATGAGTTTAGTGTGCTAAAATAGTACTCGGCAGAAACATTGCCCGACGAACAAGATATGGAGGGTAGATATGAGTAGGAAAATTAAGACAGAGGCTGTGGACAATCTGTTTGAAGGGATTCTCAGCCTGAAAAATAAGGAAGAGTGTTATATTTTCTTTGAAGACATCTGTACGATCAATGAGCTCTTGTCTTTATCTCAGAGATTTGAGGTGGCAAAAATGCTGCGTGAGCAGAAGACGTATCTGGAGATTGCAGAGAAGACCGGAGCATCAACCGCGACGATCAGCCGTGTAAACCGTTCTTTGAACTACGGCAATGACGGGTACGATATGGTATTTGACAGAATTGAAAACAAAGAGTAATCATAAAGACGCTGAAAGCCTCACGGCCCTCAGCGTCTTGTTCTTTTTATTTTTTCTCATCGGAGAAAGAATCAATCAGTTTTTCGATAATTGTCTTTTTGATGTAGACATCAAAGCTCAGCGAGCAAATAAATGCAAACAGCTGCAGATATTCCTGATCTTCCTTCGGTGCATCCTGATAAGTCCGGGAAGATTCCTCCCAGAGATTTTTGATATCCTCCTGAACTGAAGTGATCCGGCTCTTTTCCAGCTGGCAGACCTCTTTGTACACCGCAGACAGATCAAAATCTTCTGATGTCTGGAAATACTTCTCGGTCAGAGGCTTCAAAAGCAGCTCGATATCGTGGATCGAAAGCAGATTTTTAAAATAGTAGATAAAAATCAGAACAAGAAGGTGCTCTTTGGAATATTTCTTCTTTACCGGAGGTGGAAGAAGATGATTCTTGGCATAATTGTTAATCATCGTCTTCGTAAGAATCTTGTCCTGCTCGTAGCGCTTCGTGGAACTTAGCTGTGTCTCCATAAATGTCGTAACCTGATCCATGTATAAATCAATATTCGGGATTTCACCCGGATGGATATAATCGATTCTGGAAAGGCTGTCTAAAATACTGTTTAATAAATCATTTGTGTCAATCGTCATAACGTCAAAACCCCTCGTGTAAAAACTTCATATATACATTATATAGTTTTAAAAACTAGATGGCAAGTTTTTTGTGAAAGGTTGGGCCAGAAGAATCTTCCAATATCTTGAAATATCGAACAGATGTATGGTATACTGATAAAACTACGAACAGAGATGGGAGTACATAGAAAATGAGTATTTATGATTCATTGAATGATATGCAGAAAGAAGCGGTCTATCAGACAGAAGGACCGGTTCTGATTCTGGCGGGAGCCGGATCGGGAAAGACGAGGGTGCTGACGCACCGCATTGCCTATCTGATTGAAGAAAAAGGGGTGAACCCGTGGAATATTCTCGCCATTACATTTACCAATAAAGCAGCGGGCGAAATGCGGGAACGCGTGGATCAGCTGGTCGGATTCGGATCCGAGAGTATCTGGGTCAGCACGTTTCATTCTGCCTGTGTGCGGATTTTGAGACGATTTATTGACCGGCTCGGATATGATACGAACTTTACGATTTACGACACGGACGATCAGAAGTCGCTGATGAAGGAAGTATGCCGTTATCTCCAGATAGATACGAAGATGTACAAAGAACGGGCACTTTTATCAGCGATTTCTTCCGCAAAGAATGAAATGATCAGTCCTGAGGAGTACCGACTTGAGGCAGAGGGCGATTTTTCCAGAAAGAAGATTGCCGAAGTCTATGCGGAATACGAAAAGCAGCTGCGTGCTAACAATGCGCTGGATTTTGATGACCTGCTTGTGAAGGCCGTCCAGCTGTTCCAGACGCAGCCGGATGTGCTGGAGTATTATCAGGAGCGGTTCCGTTATATTATGGTGGACGAGTATCAGGATACGAACACGGTGCAGTTCCGTCTGATCCAGATCCTGTCATCCAAATACCGGAATCTGTGTGTGGTAGGGGATGACGACCAGTCCATCTACAAATTCCGGGGAGCCAATATCAAGAATATCCTGAACTTTGAAGAGGAATTTCCGGATGCGGTGGTAATCAAGCTGGAGCAGAATTACCGTTCCACCTCCACCATCCTGAATGCGGCCAATGCCGTAATCCGCAACAATCACGGCCGGAAGGACAAGACACTCTGGACCGAGAATCCGGAAGGGGAGAAGCTGGTCTGCCGTCAGTTTGACAATGCCTACGACGAGGCGGACTATATTGCGGGAGCCATTCAGAAGAAAGTCAAGGAAGAGGGCGCTTCCTATAATGAATGTGCCGTTCTGTACCGAACTAACGCACAGTCCCGTATGTTTGAAGAGCGCTTTGTCTCCACCAACATTCCATATAAAGTGATCGGAGGCGTCAACTTCTATGCAAGACGGGAGATCAAGGATCTGCTTGCCTATCTCCGTACCATCGAAAACGGGCGGGACGATCTGGCAGTACGCAGAATTATCAATGTGCCAAAACGGGGAATCGGACTGACTTCCATCAACCGGGTGCAGGAATATGCTATCCAGAAAGAAATCGGATTTTATGAGGCGCTTCGGGCAGCGGACCTGATTCCGAATATCGGACGCGCCGTTTCCCGTCTGGAATCTTTTACCGCCTTGATCGAGCATTTCAAAGAGGAATCAGGCCGGATGACACCGCTTGCCCTGTTAAATGATATTATCGAGACGCTGGATTATGAAAGCTATCTCGAAGAGATCGATATGGAAGACGCCGAAAGCCGGATCGAAAACGTGGAAGAATTAAAAAGCAAGGTGGCTTCCTACGAGGAAAGCTGTGAGCAGACCGGAGAACAGCCGACGCTGTCCGGATTCCTGGAGGAAGTAGCGCTGGTGGCCGATATTGACAATCTAGACGAGGAGAGCGATTATGTCGTTTTGATGACTTTACACAGCGCGAAAGGACTGGAATTCCCGTATGTCTTTCTGGCGGGAATGGAGGACGGGCTCTTCCCAAGTTATATGACCATCACAGCAGATGATCCGATGGAACTGGAAGAGGAGAGACGCCTTTGCTACGTCGGTATTACAAGAGCCATGAAAGAGCTGACGCTGACCTGTGCAAGGAGAAGGATGGTACGGGGCGAGACCCAGTACAACAAATCTTCCCGGTTTTTACGGGAGATTCCGGAAGAACTCCTGGGCGGCCACAAAGAGCTGCATAAAGAAAAGCCGCAGATGGAGATTGCAAGAAACCAGGCCTACGCCAAGGCAAAAGCAGCTTTTCATTCTCAGGCATTCGGTATCAAAAAGCCGGTGCAACAGTTTAAGGTGGCTTCCGGAGAAGGACCGGGTTATGACGTGGGAGACCGTGTCCGTCATATGAAGTTCGGTGAAGGACTGGTGACAGCGATCACAGAAGGCGGCCGGGACTACGAAGTAACGGTCGAGTTCGATATGGTCGGAGTGAAAAAAATGTTTGCGGCATTCGCAAGACTCAAGAAGGTTGAGTAGGCGCAGATCAGACAGACGGACAAAAGAGCATGGGGAATTGTAATTTTAAAAGTACGGTTCACCCCAAACCGCCGTCCGCATGCGCACTCGTCGTGCTTCTGAGTATGGTGTGAACAGCACCCTTTAAAATGACAAAATCAGGAAAAGTTCACATAAAAGGATGGCATTCTGTCTATGATAGTGGTATAATTACCAAAAAGAATAAGCGTTGAGATGGCAACATCGGAAAGGAGAGGGAGCATGAGCGGAAAGTTTGAAGAGATTATGGCAGCTTCCAAATTAAGCGAATTATTACAGAAAAAAGATGAAGATAATACGAAAAAGGTGATTGTTTGGGTACTGGCGATTATTGGAGCCGTAGCAGCGGTAGCAGCGATTGCTTACGCAGTATACTCATTCTTTACACCGGATTATCTGGAAGATTTTGAAGAAGATTTCGATGATGATTTTGACGACGACTTCTTCGATGACGAAGATGAAGTAGAGTAAAACTTGGAAAAGCAAGAGAAGATAGGGTAGGAAATCAACTTCCTGCCTTATTTTTTTGAGAATCAATACAGGAGAGAGAAGAACCATGAAAAAAGGAACCATATATGAAGGAACTGTCTGCTGCGTCAAATTTCCAAACAAAGGAATCGTGAAAGTGGAAGGCGAAGAGCAGGATATCGTCGTGAAGCATGTGATTCCGGGGCAGAAAGTAAAAGTGGCAGTCAATAAAGTGAGAAAAGGGAAAGCTGAAGGACGGCTTCTGGAAGTCCTTGAGACATCGAAGGATGAGATCCCGTCGCCATGCCCGCATTTCGGGCAGTGCGGAGGATGCTCCTACCAGAGCCTTCCGTACGAAAAGCAGCTGGAGCTCAAAGAGTCCCAGGTGCGGGAACTTTTGAAAGACCGGATTCCGGAAGGAGTATTTGAAGGAATCAAGGAAAGCCCGGTGCGGGAAGCGTACCGAAATAAGATGGAATTTACGTTCGGCGATGAATATAAGGACGGCCCGCTGGCTCTTGGTATGCACAAGAGGGGAAGCTTTCACGATATTGTGACCGTTTCCGACTGCCGGATCGTGGATGAGGATTTCCGGATGATTCTGGAATGCACCAGAGAGTATTTTGAACAGCAGAAGGTGCCGTTCTATCACCGGATGCGCCATGACGGATATCTCCGCCACCTGCTTGTAAGAAAGGCGGTAAAAACAGGAGAGATTCTGGCGGACCTGATTACAACATCCGCTTATACAGGGGAAGAAGCTCTGCTGAGTGGGTGGAAAGAAGCACTGCTGGCATTGCCGCTGAAAGGAACCTTTGCGGGAATTCTGCATACAAGAAATGACAGCCTGGCTGACGCGGTGAAAGATGAAGGAACAGAAATCCTGTACGGACAGAACTACTTTTACGAGGAACTTCTGGGACTGAAATTCAAGATTACACCGTTCTCCTTTTTCCAGACGAATTCTCTGGGGGCCGAGGTACTGTATGAGACTGCACGGGAATATATCGGAGATACGAAGGACAAAGTTGTTTTTGACCTGTACAGCGGAACAGGTACCATCGCCCAGATCGCGGCACCGGTAGCCAAAAAAGTGGTCGGCGTCGAGATCATCGAGGAAGCGGTTGAGGCAGCAAGAGAAAACGCGGCATTGAATGAACTGGATAACTGCAGTTTCTGGGCCGGAGACGTACTGAAAGTAGTCGATGAGCTGCAGGAAGTGCCGGATCTGATTATCCTCGATCCACCACGTGATGGCGTACATCCGAAAGCACTGGAAAAGATCATTGGATTTGGGGCGGAGAGGATCGTCTATATCTCCTGTAAACCGACCAGTCTGGCAAGAGACTTGGAACTGCTGACAGGAAAAGGATATGTGCCGGAACGGGTAAGCTGCGTGGATTTATTTCCGGGGACGGTGCACGTGGAGACTGTGTGTCTCTTGAGCAACCGAAAACCGGATACGAAAGTCAGGGTCGATGTGGATCTGGAAGACTACTATCGTATCAAGGACGCAGAGAAGAATCAGAACTGAAAATAGAACACCGAACAGAAAGCGATTAGCTGCTGATGCGTAAAAGCATTGGCAGCTTTTTTCTTGCCTGAAATCGCTGAAGGGAGGTGGAGCCGATGATTTGACCTGTAGAAGTGAAGAAGAGTATCAATGGATAATCAATGACAATCACGAAATGGAGGCAATCTATGGCAAAGAGAAAAAGTATTAAGGTTTATGGGCAGAGCGGCTATAAATATCAGGAGACGCCGACAATCATGCTGAAGGGAATGTGGCTGAAAGAGCTAGGGTTTGAAATTGGAGATTACATCTCTGTTGTTTGCGAGGACGGTAAACTGATCATTACTCCGGATATAGAAAGAGCAGAGCTGGAGAAGGCTGAAGCCGAAATCATGGAGAATGAGAAAAAGGCAATGAAGAAGAGGGTAAAAGAAAGAAGAAGAGAGCTGCTTGAGCGGCGGGTGGCTGAGAGTCAGATTGAGTACGGTACCCGTACAGATGAATAGGAGGCAAATATGGGAAGAATCATTTTGATTGGGGCTGCGAAAGGCGGAGTAGGCAAGACGGTGAGCACGTACAATCTGGCATATTCTCTTGCAAGCATGGGGAAAAAGGTTCTGGCTGTTGATTTCGACAGCCAGGCCAACCTGACCACCTGTTTTGGCGTTGAAGATACGGGGGTACTTTCGACTACGATTGGGCATTTGATGATGCTACAGCTTGATGATGAAGAGCTTCCGGATCTGAAAGAGTACATTATGAGTCGGGATGGAGTGGACTTTATTCCTTCGTCAATGGTTTTGTCTGCGGTTGATGCGAAGCTTCGGATGGAGATGGGTGCCGAGAAGATGCTGGCAAACATCCTGGAGCCTTTAAGAAGCAGGTATGATTATCTGATCGTTGACACCTGTCCGGCGCTGGGAGCACTTACCATCAATGCCCTGGCAGCGGCTGACGGAGTTGTGATTACGGTAAATCCCCAGTTGCTGGCAATGAAAGGGCTGCAGGATTTTCTGAAAACCATTCAGAAGATCAAAAAGCGCATCAATTCGAAGCTGGATGTAGAGGGAATTCTGCTTACTATGTGTGATATGAGAACAAATCTCTGCAAGGTGATTTCAGAGCTGGTGGCAGAGGCATTTGAAGGAAGAATCCGGATTTTCGAAAGCAGGATTCCCAGTACTGTGAAGGTCGGCGAGAGTATCTATTACTGTGAGCCTCTTCTGGAATATGCACCGCAGACGAAGGTGAGCAGGGCGTATCTGGACTTTGGGAAGGAGCTGATGGAATATGAAGGCTAACCAGCCTAAGAGAAAATTGTTCAATGACGCTGTTGATCTGCTGACCGGTGATGCTCCTGACAGCGGGATTCAGATGCTCCCGGTAGATCAGATAAAGCCTTTCCATGAACATCCATTTAAGCTATATCAGGGTGAGAGGCTGGATGATATGGTGGAGAGCATTCGAGAGCACGGCATTCTGATGCCGGTGATCGTTCGGAAGCTCAGCTCTGGATATGAGATGCTGGCGGGGCATAACAGGCAGAATGCAGCAAGAATTGCGGGACTTAAAGAGATTCCGGCAATCGTGAAAGAAGATCTGACGGATGGGGAAGCCTGGGTTTATGTGCTGGAGACTAACGTGATCCAGAGGTCCTTCAGTGATCTGACTATTACGGAGAGGATCACAGTGCTGGCTGCCAGGTATGATAAGGTCTGCGGTACAAAGAAACGGGAAGAGATCATAGAAGAGCTTCACAGACTGAATGACACTGGTGGACATGATGTCCACCAGCAGGCAAAGTCCAGAGAGCTGATCGGGCAGGAATATGGAATGACCGGCCGGAATATGGCAAGGTATGTTCGCTGCAATCAGCTGATACCGGCATTCAAGGAAATGCTGGATGATGGATCTCTGACACTGGTATCGGGGGTGGAGCTTTCGTTCTTATCAGAGGAAGAACAGGAGCTTGTCAGCAAAGTATTGAAGGAGAATGGCATCAGAGTAAAAGGGAATATGGCAAAAAGGCTTAAAGAGGCAGCAGGGGATATTACAGAAGAAACGGTACGGTCAATACTGGCACTGGACAAAAACGTTGCTGAGGTCAGGAAAAAGGGTTCTGTCAGTGTTAAGGTTCCAGCGGATGTCTACCATAGATATTTCTCAGAGGTGGATGACAGAGAGGTTCAGAAAATTCTGGTGGAAGCACTTGGTCTTTACTTTAAGGGGAAGGGAGAGTGAGATATGTACACACGGCAGGAGCTGGAGGAAATAGATCTGAGATATTTTGAAGTGATCATAGCGGATGAATATGATGTGATTTTAATGTCACGAAATACTCGGCACGTCTGGTATCTTCGGAATGTGGAGCTGCCGGATGGAGAGGTAACGGTAATTCTTCATAAACATCAGGTTTCAGATCCTTATCACGCACACGGAAGAAGCCGGACGATGAAGCAAGCTATACGAGATATTAAGAAGCACGATTTGTTTCAGATGAATGGAAGGAAGCCAGTTTATAGAGGATAAAAGAGGGAGCGGAAGCATCCGGTGATGGGTGCTTCCGCTCCTGCTGACTTATATTATTTTCTGTTTTTCTTATGATGGCGGAGTCGAAGATATTCGCAGACGGCATCATGGGCATTGTTGATCTCCTGACGGCCACGGCTGGCCTTCAGGTTGATCTCCACACAAATCTCATCAATTGATTTGCCCAGCAGCTTCAGGCGGATAATTTGGGCATAGCGGGGGTTCTCTCGATCGAAGTGAGCCAGAAGCTGAATCTCCAGTTCTTCTTCTGTGGGTTCCGGGCAGAGTTTGTCCAAAACCTGATCCTCTACGGATGGCTGTGATGTATCTTTGATTTCAAAGGTTTCGCCGTTGTATTCATAGTCGAGAGAGAGGATCTCTACACGTTTCGGATTGTAGCGCTCCAGAAGCCCCTTGTTCGGGCATCCTGTGCAGCGTCTGGTGGAAGGACAGAGCTTTTTGGTGCCGTCCGGGTTCGTGCCGACGACGCAGCGACCCTCGCGGCGCTGCTCCATATCTTTATTGAGATCGTGCCAAAATGATTTCATGTAATCGGTATATTGATTTTCATCAATAGTCATGAAGCCGATCTCATATTCAAAATCGCCTAGATGCATAGTTGTGAAGTTCCCATCAACACATTCTTCCTCCAGAAATTCATAGAGCTCTTTACAGAAAGGTACTAACACCTTTCCTGCAGGGATGGGCCGTCCGTCAAAGGATCGGCGGTTATCATACTTGTGGGTGTTTGAATAATTTGCTTTTCTAGCCATAGCGCGTTTCCTCCATTGATTTGCGCGGAGGAAACCGCGGTATGACGATATGAAATTGTTCCTATCAGGTGGCCAGTCATTTCGGATTCCTCCTAGTTTGCATGACCAGCCTGTTCTACATAGGCTGACGTGATTTATATGGTGGCTTCGGTGAGACGGTAGAACCATCTTCAGCGCTAAAGAAGCAATCTCACTGAAGCTAATATCATTGTAATTGATGGGTTCCTAATTGTCAGAACTCAACGAGTCGGGATGGATATACTAAAAAACCCGCATTTCTGCGGGTTTTCAGCAAATATGGTTTTATTTATTATGGGAATTGTACGGATATATGTTTTGACTTTCGACTCACTGAGTCGGGAAAATTTTTCAGAAAAGAAAAAAGCCGCTATTTCGATGTGAAAAAGCGGCTGAGATGTGATCAATATCGTTCTTTTGTTCCGAGAGGCTCGTATCCGAGGGACTCCAGAAAATCATTACAGTCTTCAATTGGATGCCCGGAGAGACCAGTGATACAGAATTTTAAGGCTCTGTCTTCAGGAGTATCCATAAAGGAACGTCCGGCAAGTTTAAGCATATTGTCTACAGTATCGATATCCAGAGCCAAACCAACGCCGATGGCGACAATAGTTCTTACAGTGGGTTTATTGCTCAATCCTTTTTCTGCTTTACGATAGTTCTCTTCGCCAAGTCTTGTTAAGTCACAGAAATGCGGTTTGCTGGTACCTTTGATGGTGATGATCTCGTAAATGTACGTCCAGCAATTTTTGTCAACCGTAGAGATCTTGTGGATCTTTTCGTTTTGCTCAAAGTGCTTGCGCTTCTTTTGCATTTCCTTTGAGAGCGCGACCACGGATGCATTTTGCTTGGAATCATATTTGGAAATATCCCGCTCATCGTTATCACGGTGAAAGATAATCTGCGGAAGGACTTCTTTTGCAGTTGCACGCCGTATTCTTTGCCACCCGAAGGACAGGCTGCATTCGTCAAGATTTTCCCAGGCATAATCTGTGAGGGTGGCAGCACCACTTTCATCAAGCTGGATGAATTTCTCATCATTGATGACAACGTAGCCGTCAACATATTTGAAACGTCCAGAATCCAGAAGAGTGCGGAATTCGACATTGGTGCTGTATTCATAGAAAACGTCTTCCAGGCTGACATGGGAGTGCCAGTCTTTTTCGTTAATTGCCTGCAGAACGGATCTTGCCTCAGAATATCCGGTCTCTGTCATACGTATTAAAGCAGACTGCCGTGAGACTCCATAAAAATCGGCAAGTTCATCTGCAATACAGATGAGAACATCTATTTTAAGAGGGTTATTTGCATAGTCATATTTCTGATACAATTCGTCAACCTTCATTGTGAAGGTTTGGATTGGCATCAGAATACGCGGGGCCAGATTATTTGCCTGCCATTCCATGCGCTGTTCGTCTGTCCATTCTTCTTTTTCGTCTGGGTAGACCATCTCGGCAGGGCAGCGGCAAGCAATGAACCTCTCGTTCTTGAGAATGTGTTTTATGGCGGCATAAAGGCGGTGGCGATGCCAGTGATAGACCTCATGTGCAATTGTGTTGTTCACGCATCCACTGTTGCGCTGCCAATATGTATAGGCATCTATGAGAATTGTGCC
>LHCFI01400__coassemble_1842_pt1 | contig 18511 bp, 17 predicted proteins | sample LHCFI01400__metabat2_low_PE_018 | metagenome-assembled genome bin LHCFI01400 | reverse complement strand
GAGCACCTGACTCTTAATCAGGGTGTCCAGGGTTCGAGCCCCTGATGGCGCACTTTAAATCACTGTTTTTGGAGAGGGAGATCTCTGGGGGCGGTGATTTTTTTTGTGCCCAAAGGGCGAAAGTTTGATTTGGAATAGATAGATTAGTGATGGAAAGGGAGCACGTATGAGGCAGGATGTACAAAAGATAATTCTTCAGATCAGAAGAAGGTGGAAAAAGAGAAAAACAAAAGTAATAAGCATTTTGCTTGCGATCATCTGGCTGGCTGTCATGGTTGTGCTTTTGACAAACTGGAGAATGTTTGGCAGGACGGCAAATGGAGATTCGATAAAAGGAATCGTGCAGTGGGTACTTCTCTGGCTGTTTGGTGTTGCGGGAGCAATTCTATGGCAGTTTTACTGCCTCTTTCTCAGAAAAAAGAGGAAAATCAAACGGCTCGGGGTTGGAAGCATCGTGGTACTGGCGATTGCAATGGGGACAGGAATGTTCTGGATCATGGAGTGGATTTATAATCCGCAGATGTTTACGATTCCGTACCAGTTTGTATCTCTCAGTATCTGTGTTTCAGCCGTTGTGTTCCTGATTTTTCTGCTGTTGTGCAATTCTCTTCGTCTTGCGGTGCTTTTGTGCAGTGCCATGTATTTTATTTGGACGATTGCCAGCTATTTTGTTTACGAATTCCGGGGCCTTCCGCTGCAGATTGTGGATCTTCTGGATGTCGGGACGGCGACAACGGTAGCGGGTGATTATGAATATTCCATGACACTGCATATGCTGATTGTGGGTGTGATTATAGTCAGCATTGTTACTTCTTTATATACGGGGAACAAATACAAACTTGTAAAAGGAAAGAAGGCCAAAGTTCTGATCCGTGTGGCGGGTATATTCCTGCTTGTCGGAGGAGTTCGCTATCTTGGATGGTCCGATCAGCCGGAAAGCTGGAATGTGGTTCTGAATGGGAACCGGCCGGGAGACAGTTTTTATAATTATGGAATGCAGATGTGTGTGATCCGCGGTGCCAGAGATTCGATTGTAAAGGAACCGGAAGGATACTCGGTTGAAGAACTGCAGCAGGTATCGGACGAGATTGAATCAGGAAATGCGGGAAGCAGCAAAAAGCCGAATATCATTGCTGTCATGGATGAAACATTTTCTGATCTGACCTGGATCAGAGATTTCCCGGTATCAGAAGAAATTATTCCATTTTATAACAGTCTGACAGAAAATACAATTAAAGGGAAGCTGCTGGTTCCGGTGCTGGGCGGAGGGACAGGAAAGACGGAGTTTGAATTCCTGACCGGAACGTCGATGCGGATGTTCAACTCGACGCCTTATGTAGTACTCGGGAAAAAACTGGATGCCTCAATGGTGGAGCCGCTCGAAAGTCAGGGATACAAAACAGCCGCGATACATCCTTTTATTCCGACAAATTATAATCGGGAAGTTGCGTATGAAGCGATGGGATTTGACCGGTTCCTGAGCTTTGATGATTTTCAGGGAGAAAGAATGGTACGGGATTTTATCTCGGACGAGGCATGTTTTGACCGGATTGAGGAAATGATAAAGGACGAGGAAGATCCACTGTTTACATTCTGCGTCACGATGCAGAATCATTCCCCGTATACAAAAGAATATGAAAATTCAATTGAACTGCTGGAGTATACCGATTCACAGGTGGAACAGTATATGTCACTGATTCATGAATCCGACCGGGCACTGCAGAAACTGATCGAAGATCTGGAAAAGTCCGATGAGCCGACGGTAGTTGTGTTTTTTGGAGATCATCTTCCGACATTGTCCGAAGATTTTTACGAGTATGTATTTGGAAAGACAGATGAGGAAATGACGTTTGAAGAAAACCAGAATTATTATCTGACCCCGTTTTTGATCTGGGCAAATTATGATATTGAGGAGCAGCAGGATGTTGTCACAAGCAGTAATTATCTCGGAGCTATGACACTGGAGACGGCGGGGGTAGAGCTTACAAAATATCAGCAGTATCTTCTTGACTTAAGAGAAAAGGTGCCGGCTTTCAGCGGAACAGCCTACTATGGACATGACGGCAGATTTCACGAGTACGGATCCGGAGGCCGGGAGGAGGAGTATCTGCCGCTTGATGACTGTATTAATTACAACAAGATTTTTGGAGAAGAGAGCCGGCTGGACGAGTTCTTTTTCCTGAAAAACGATGAATAAGGCACAGGTTTTGTATTTTTTCCTATACAATCGCTAGGATTTGCCGAAAAGCAGGAATTGTTCCTGAAATAGTACATGAAACGCATTGACACAGATTTCACGAATCAGCTATAATAGCCCCATGAAACAGAAACAGTTGTTTCGAAACAGTATAGGGTTTATATTTGAAGGAGGATTATCAACATGAGAAAAGAATGGGAATCTTTTCGCGGAGGCATCTGGGAAAAAGAAATCAATGTAAGAGATTTCATCCAGAAAAACTACACACCGTATTTAGGTGATGACAGCTTTCTTGCAGGACCGACAGAGGATACAAAGGCACTGTGGGAGCAGGTTATGGATCTGTCCGCGCAGGAGCGCGAAAAAGGCGGAGTCCTTGATATGGACACGAAAATTATTTCTACCATTACGTCCCATGGACCGGGATATCTTGACAAAAGCAAGGAAAAGATCGTAGGCTTCCAGACAGACAAGCCGTTCAAGCGTTCCCTGCAGCCATATGGCGGTATCCGCATGGCAATCAAGGCATGCGAAGAAAATGGATACCATGTGGACCCGGCAATCGTTGAATTCTTCACTAAACATAGAAAGACACACAATGACGGAGTATTTGATGCTTATACACCGGAGATGAGAGCGTGCCGTTCCAGCCACATCATCACAGGACTTCCGGATGCATACGGACGCGGACGTATCATCGGCGACTACAGAAGAGTTGCTCTTTACGGTGTGGACAGACTGATCGAGGACAAGCAGCATCAGAAAGATACGACAAGAACAATCATGTACTCTGATGTTACAAGAGAAAGAGAAGAACTCTCCGAACAGATTAAAGCATTAAAAGAGTTAAAAGAACTGGGACAGATCTACGGATTTGACATTTCCAGACCGGCTGAAAATGTACAGGAAGCGATCCAGTGGCTGTATTTCGGATACCTTGCTGCAATCAAGGAGCAGAACGGTGCGGCAATGTCCCTTGGACGTACTTCCACATTCCTCGATATCTATGCTGAGCGTGACCTTGCAAACGGCACATTCACAGAGGAGCAGATTCAGGAATTCATCGACCACTTCATTATGAAGCTGCGTCTTGTAAAATTTGCGAGAACACCGGAATACAATGCACTGTTCTCCGGAGACCCGACATGGGTAACAGAGTCGATCGGAGGTATGGGAATCGACGGACGTCCGATGGTTACAAAGATGTCCTACCGTTACCTTCATACACTGCAGAACCTTGGAACAGCACCGGAACCGAACCTGACCGTGCTGTGGTCCACAAGACTTCCGGAAAACTTCAAGCGTTTCTGTGCGAAGACATCCATCGAGTCTTCTTCCATCCAGTATGAGAACGATGACCTGATGAGAGTGACACATGGTGATGACTACGCAATCGCATGCTGCGTATCCTCTATGCGCGTAGGTAAGGAAATGCAGTTCTTCGGAGCCCGCGCAAACCTTGCAAAATGTCTGCTTTACGCAATCAACGGTGGTGTGGACGAAATTTCCAAGAAACAGGTGGGACCGAAGTACCGTCCGATCACATCCGAATATCTGGATTACGATGAAGTAAAGAGTAAATTCAGTGACATGATGAAATGGCTTGCACAGGTATATGTCAATGCACTGAACATCATCCACTACATGCATGACAAATACTGCTACGAAAGAATTCAGATGGCTCTTCATGACAAGAAGGTAACACGCTGGTTCGCGACAGGTATTGCAGGACTTTCTGTTGTAGCTGACTCCCTGTCAGCGATTAAATACGCGAAAGTAAAAACAGTCCGTGACGAGAATGGTATTGTAGTAGATTACGAAATTGAAGGAGATTTCCCGAAATACGGAAATGATGATGACCGTGCAGATGAGATCGCATACGATATCGTGCATGAGTTTATGTCCTATGTAAAAGGAAATCACACATACCGTGGAGGTATCCCGACAACATCCATCCTTACGATCACATCCAACGTTGTATACGGAAAGAATACAGGATCTACACCGGATGGAAGAAAGGGCGGCGAGCCGTTCGCTCCGGGAGCAAACCCGATGCACCACAGAGACAGCCATGGTGCGGTAGCTTCCTTAAGCTCTGTAGCAAAACTGCCGTTTAAAGATGCTCAGGATGGTATTTCCAATACCTTCTCCATCATCCCGGGAGCACTCGGAAAAGATGACGCTATTCTTTTTGACGACATTGCTTTCGAGCTGGAGCCGGACTGCGCATGCTGCGAGCCAAATGCAACATTAGACGACGAAGAATAATATATAAAATAAGGAGGACAATCATATGAAAATCAGTGAAGCTCAGATTGACAATCTTGTAGGTTTATTAGATGGATACGCTGAAAAAGGCGGACATCATCTGAATGTAAATGTATTCACAAAAGATACACTTCTGGATGCACAGGCTCATCCGGAAAAGTATCCGCAGCTTACTGTACGTGTGTCCGGATACGCAGTAAACTTCAATAAGCTGACAAAAGAGCAGCAGGATGAGGTTATCTCCAGAACATTCCATGACGAAATGTAATCAGGGCTATATTCATTCGACAGAGAGTTTCGGGACCGTGGACGGTCCCGGAATTCGTTTTGTCATCTTTTTCCAGGGGTGTCCGATGCGATGCAAGTACTGTCATAATCCGGACACCTGGCAGCCGAACCAGGGAAATCTCATGACAGTGGAGGAACTTCTGGAAACATATCGTCATAATGAGAAGTTCTACAGAAAGGGCGGGATTACCGCGACGGGCGGTGAGCCGCTTTTACAGCTTGAGTTTCTGACAGAGCTTTTCAGGCAGGCGAAAGAGACCGGGATCCATACATGCCTGGATACATCCGGTATTGTATACAGAGAATCAAGAAAAGAAGAGTTTGAGAAGCTGTTTGCGGTTACGGATCTGGTTCTGCTGGATATTAAACACAGCCTTCCGGAAGGCCACAGGGAACTGACAGGACAGGATCAGGCTCCGGTGCTGGAGTTTGCCAGAGCACTGGAGACGGCGGGGGTACCGATGATTATACGCCACGTTGTAGTTCCTGGTATTACCGACGGGAAAGAAGAGCTGGAGACACTGGGACATCTGATCTCCGGTTTCCGAAATCTGAAAGGGCTGGAAGTGCTTCCATATCATACGATGGGGACGAAAAAGTACGAACAGCTCGGAATGAAATATCCGCTGGAAGGCGTGGAAGCCATGGATAAGACAAAAGCCCATGAAGCGAGAGAATTCCTGCTGAAAATCATAATGGAAGACAGAAAGAAAAGGACTGCAAAATAAGCCCTTTATATCAGAAAACGCCAGCTCCGGCAAGACCGGAACTGGCATTTTTTAATTAGGACCTATTTGAAATTCTGCATAGACATATTCGGTTGAAGAAGGAATTACGTTTTCGTCCGAATAAAGTTCTAATAATACTGCCGGATTCGTTTCGCCATTATCGATGTGGGCTTTATTCGACGCACACCCATTGCATCCCAGCAAAATTACAGCCAATAAAATGAAAATCTTCATATATCCTCCTATATAAGCTCCTCGTTCTGTTCTGTCTCTGCTATCAGCGAAGAAATGATCTCTACCGCTTCCTTTTCTGTGTAGAAAAGGTCTTTATCCAGATGTTCACAGAAATCGCAGAATCCGTGGAGCAGTCCCGGTTCTGTGATGTCCAGGCAGATCAGCCGTTCCGGATTGGAAGACGGGAACATCAGGTAACCGTTCCGGTGGTTGACATACATGAACAGTTCGTTATCAAGGTCGCCGATGCTGCATTTAAGCATCCGGATCCCTCCGGCCGGACAGATCTGGAGGAACTGTCTGATTAGAGTAATACGGTCGGCAGGCTCAAACGGACGGTATACTTCCGGCGGATATTCCGGGATACGCCCTGTATCCAGAAAACGCCGAAGCCCTTCTTCTGAGAAAATGAACAGCATCCGGTGGCATGTAAAGCGTTCTCTGAGATCATGTACATAATCCTTCAGCATGGAAATCAGATAATCGCGGTTTGGAAGCTCCGGATAAATATATTTCTCAAAAAAGCAATCCGGAATACAGTAGGTCAGACACGGGAGCATCTGAAAACAGTAGTTCTGATCGACGTCTGCCTTGAGGTTATGAAAATAATCAAGCTGAGTCGGCAGATCACTCATGGTAACACCAAAGGAAGAGGTCTGCTCCAGATACTGATCATAAATCTGATGAAAGAACTGCAGGCTCTTCTCTGTCTGGAACAGGATTCCGGAACGCATATCTCTGGAAAGAAGGAATGCGTGTCTGGATGTAAGCACAAGATAAGGGAAGAGAAGAAGCTCATTTGATGAATGAACCAGTTCCCCGTAGTAATAATAAACATTGTATTTACATGCACAGCAGTAGACCGGGAGAATCTTCTTCAGGCAGGTCAGATTATAGTTTTTCTTGTTAATTGTCAGCTGATCGCTGGAATTAAAACAGATAATATGGCTGATTGACAGGTTTTTGTTTTCATATCCCAGAGTCGGAAGAAGATTCATCAGAAAATCCGAGTCCGGCTGGATCAGAAGACGGATCTGGGGATCGTTTGTCCGGGATTCCAGAAAAAGAATATAAAACAGCTGATGGTTAATTTCATTCTGCCCGGTTATGGTAGATACACCCGGAGTATCCGGGAAACAGGATAAAGGCGCAGGGGTCGGGGTGGAATAAATTTCAGAGTATTTTTTAAAATTTTCAAATAATTCAAGAATGCTTTTCCTGCGGTAGTAGTTTTCCAGCCCGTCAACGGAAATTTTGTAGGATTCGATAAAATCATTCCGTTCGGAAGGGGTGAGCCGCAGATACTCGGCCATCAGAAGAACGGTGTCCATGTTTGCCACATGCCGTGTCCCCTTGATAATTTTATACATAAAGGAGCGCTCAATTCCGCAGAACTGCGCCATTTCATTTGATTTTATGGCTTTTGCAGCGATATGCTTCCCTAATAAATCCGAAAATATTGACATAGATTTTTCTCCTGATTTTAAAATAATGTTCTGTTATGGAACGTGTGTTAGAATTATTATAAAGAAAAGAGGATAAAAAAACCAGATGTAAATGGAAAAAAGATTGTCCAATTTTTTGTCCACTTGGAAAATCTATAGAAAGAACAGAATAAACATGCTACAATAAATTTGTCTAAAGGGAGAGAGGGAGTTAGTGATTAATAATAGTGTATACCGCAGAAATGTGGTATGATGAAAACGAATCTGGCAACAAGATTCGTTTTTTGTTGTCTGTAAATATGGAGGTAGCGATGGAAATAATTATCAGAAATGCAAAAAGAGAGGAAGCGGAAATTCTCGCTCAGATAGAAAGGGAATGTTTCCCGGAGGCGGAAGCGGCGACAGAGAAAGATATTGCGGAACGGATGGGCGCGTTCCTGGACTGCTTTTTTGTGGCAGAGGCAGACGGAAAGGTAGTTGGATTTATTAATGGAGCTGTGGCAAAAGAGCCGCATCTGCCGGATGAAATGTACCATGACACCGGTCTTCATGATCCGGATGGAGACTATCAGACGGTGTTTGGCCTTGATGTGCTGCCGGAGTACCGGAGACAGGGAATTGCAGGCCGTCTTCTTGAGAGGATGATTGAACATGCGCGAGAGTGCGGCAGAAAAGGTGTCGTGCTGACATGTAAAGATCATCTGGTACATTATTATGCGGGATTTGGATTTGAAGATCACGGAGTGGCAGATTCCAGTCATGGCGGAGCCAAATGGAATGATATGCAGCTGAAATTCTGATGATGGATCAGAAGCAGAAGCGATGGGAATTTCCGGACATTTAAAGAATCCGGGAAGTGTGCTATAATCAAGGTGCCTGATAAATGCAGGATTTTTGATGAAAGGGAATGGATATGGTTTACACATGGGCGGCTGACACCGCTTTGCTGATGGATGAAAAACAGTATGAGGCTTATTACCGGCAGATTCCGAAATGGAGACAGGAAAAGGCGGACCGGATCCGGATGAAGGAAGACCGGGCGCTAAGTGTCGGTGTCTGGGCATTGTATCAGAAAGCACTTCGGGAAAGCGGGCTTTCAGAAAAAATGGTCTTTAATCTGTCTCATTCCGGACATTACGTGTTGTGTTCGATTGCGGATACGGAAACGGCGAGGACCGGATGCGATCTGGAAAAGACAGGGATTCCAAGACTGAAAGTGGCCAGGAGGTTTTTCTGCCGCTCTGAATGGGATTATATTCAGAAAAAGGCGTCTGAAGATGAGAGGAAGGAAGCGTTTTATCGTTACTGGGTTTTGAAAGAAAGCTTTATGAAGGCGACGAGACTTGGAATGAAGCTTCCTCTGGATGCATTTGCAATCCGCCTGAGTGAAGGGGAAGATCCGGTGTTGACAAAAAAGCCGGATACGATAGAAGGACGGTTTTATTTCCGGGAATATCCGGAACCGGAGAGAGGATTTTTTGCTGCTGTGTGTTCGGAAGATCCGGACATGGCAGAAAATCTGAGGTGGATGACACTGTGACAGAAAGACAGAAAGGACTGCAGAATGAAAGATCAGACAAAAGAGAAGATAAGAAAACTGAAACTTCTGATACGTTACCGGATCAGGAAGATGCACCATCCGGGAAAAGTATTTTTTGTTTCCTGCGCAACGGTTCTTGTGGCCGGATTTTTGGGCGGGGTGGCGCTCGGACGCTATGTAGAAAGCCGGCAGGCTGCGGAGACAGTACAGAAAAAAGATAACCAGTATGAATCCCTTGAGAAGGAATATAATTCTGTAAAGGAGCAGGCCGAGGCTCAGAATGAAGAGACAAGGCCGTGGTACCTGATGCTTGTAAATCAGTCTCATCCGATGGAAGACGGATACGTTCCTGAACTTGCCAATATTGATGATTCCCACCAGGTTGACGCAAGAGTACTGGAGCCTTTGCAGAACATGTTGAAGGCCGCCAGTGATGAAGGGTACAGCCTTTATGTCTGCTCGGCGTACCGCTCTGTAGACAGGCAGAAAGAGCTGTTTAACGAATCAATGATTGATTATGTGAATCAGGGAATGACCTACTACGAGGCAGCTATTGAGACGGCGAAGTCGATTGCGTGGCCGGGAGAGAGTGAACATGCGACAGGTCTTGCAATGGATATTGTATCTTCGGATTATGCAGGACTGGACGAAAAGCAGGGAGAGACCGATGACCAGAAGTGGCTGATGGAGCACTGCTACGAATACGGGTTTATCCTGAGATATCCGAAAGACAAGTCGGAAGACACCGGGATCATTTATGAGCCGTGGCATTACCGCTATGTCGGAGTGGAGGCGGCACTGGCGATCCGGGATCAGGGCGTGACGCTGGAAGAATATCTGAATGAAGAATATTAAAAGATGACAGTTCTCTTGGACAGGAGGAATGCCGGATGGAATGGAGCAGACTGTTGTCCCCGAAGCGGCAGCGGACAGGGAGAAAACATAAGGAGAAAAACAGAACAGATTTAAGAAGCAGTTTTGAGAAGGATTATCACAGAATTATCGGGAGCGCCTCATTTCGGCGGCTCCAGGATAAAACACAGGTATTCCCGCTTGACCGGAGTGACTTTGTGAGAACAAGACTGACCCATTCTCTGGAAGTCTCATCTTTTGGGAAATCACTTGGACAGAATATCGGGGAGTATATCCTCGCTTACGGGAAAGATCCGGAATTTACTCCTCAGATGAAAGAGGACATCTGTAATATACTTTTATGTGCCGGACTGATCCACGATATCGGGAATCCGCCGTTCGGCCATTTTGGGGAAACGACAATCCGGGAATGGTTTGAGGAGCATCTCTCAGGGATTACATACGGAGGGAAGCCTCTGACGCAAGTTCTGACTCCAAGAATGCTGGCTGATTTTTACTACTTCGAAGGAAATGCCCAGGCGTTCCGTCTTGTGACGAAGCTTCATTATCTTGTGGATGAAACCGGAATGAATCTGACCTTTGCGCTGTTAAACACGACTGTCAAGTATCCGGTTGATTCTCTGCATGTGGATCCGTACAGTGAGAAAATCCAGCAGAAAAAGCTGGGATATTATCTGGCGGATGAAGAACTGTTTTTTAAGATCAGCAGTGAGACAGGAACCGGAAACAACCGGCACCCTCTGACTTTTATTCTGGAGGCAGCCGATGATATTGCGTACAAAACAGCGGATATCGAAGACGCTTATGTGAAAGGTTTTCTGCCGTTTTCAGCTCTTTCCAGAGAACTGGAAAAGATAGATACCGGCGAGACATTTCAGGCTTATGGACACCTGATGGATCTTTACCGCGGTGCTGTCGAAAGGCAGGAAGAAGAGCCGGAAGCCTATGCGGTCAAAAACTGGATTGTGCGGGTGCAGTCGTTCCTGATCGCCTGCGCGACAGAAGGATTCACAGAGAATTACGAGGCGATCATGTGCGGAGAGTATCAGAAGGATCTGTTTGCAGGGACAAAGGCGGAAGAGCTGATGGATGTACTCGGGCATGTTGCAGAAAAATATGTGTTTATGACCGATGAAATCTATAAAATGGAAGTGGCTGAATCGAGAATTCTTTCCTTCCTGATGGAAAAATTTGTGATGGCAGCTGTCCGGTACAGTGATCCAAAGCAGAAGATGGATTCGATTGACAGGCGGATGCTTGCTTTCATTTCGGATAATTATAAGAAAGCATATCAGCATCAGTCTCAGGGAAAAGGAGATATTGAGAAGCTGTATCTTCGGATTCTGCTTGTAACGGACTACATCTGCGGAATGACGGACAGCTACGCAAAAAGGCTGTATCAGGAGTTGACAGCGAAGATATAAAAAGAAAACACGACATAAACTGACAGGGAGGGATTGCATACGGTCTCTCCTTTTTTGAGTTCGTTTCTGGTTTCCGGTTCTTTTTCTGAAAGGACGGGCATAGTATGGAAAGGAAAAGGAAACAGGCGGGAAGCAGATTTATGAAGCGTTTTATCTGTTATCTTTATGAGTATCAGGAAGGAAGACGGATCAGAAATATCGGATTTTGTAAAGTGGAATCATCGGAGGATGGATGCACGGTCAGTATTCACGGGAAAGGCTGGGGGATGAACAGTCCGAAAAAGCTGTCACTGTATCTGTTCTGGAGAGAGAATGGAAAGTGCCTTGGGGTGTATCAGGGAGAACTTGGGAATGTCAGTCCGGCACTGAATTACAGGCTTTCCTATACGGAAGAAGATGTAGGAAGCAAAGCACGGTATGACCGCGTGGAGGGAATCATTTTATGCGGAGAGAACGGGCCGCGGTATGCTGCGGTCTGGACCGATGAGGCGGTGGATATCAGCCGGATGGAGCCGGCCGGAAAAGAAGAGATGACAGAAGAAAAGGAAGAACAGCCGGAAGAACCGGAAGAGCCGAACGAGGAAGAGCCGGTGCCGGAGGAAAATGAGATGCCGGATGAGCAGGAAGAACCGGCAGGTGTTTCCTATGATGTGAGGGAGATTTTGCCTGAGGAGAGCCGGGAACTGGAAGAAAAGGAGCCGGAACCGTTCTATTTTGACGAGGAAGAGGAGGATTCGAAGCCTGAGATTGCGGAACAGGAGTGTCAGACAACGTGCCGGTTTCGCTGCACCAAAATCCAGAGACAGGATCTCTCAAGACTCATCCGAAGAGAGTGGCAGCTGGCAAACAACAGCTTTCTCCTGCACGGTTATTATAATTATCATCATCTTGCTTTTTTGCAGGAGGGAGAGAACCTCTACCTCGGAGTACCGGGAGTCTACAGCGAAAAAGAACGAAGAGCTGCACAGGCCTTCGGATTTCCTGGATTTGTAAATTATGAGGAGGAGATGCTGGATCTGCCGGAGGGAGAAAAAGAGGACCGGGCAGATTTCGGGTATTGGTGTCGACAGGTTCATCAAATTAGAGTATAATGAATAAGAAATTGCCGTGTTTCAGAGGACTTTCGATGAAAACGGCACAGAAGAATTTCAGTAAAAGACACAGGAGTATCGAAGATGGGACGCAGACGTTCAAAAGAAGAGAAAGAACAGGAAGAGAAACTTCAAAAAGAGCTTCAGGAAAAGCAGGATATCAAATACATGAAAGAAGCGGTGAAGCAGGCGAAGAAGGCTTATGCCCTGGGTGAGGTCCCGATCGGATGTGTCATCGTATATGAAGATAAGATTATCGGACGGGGATACAACCGCCGGACGATTGATAAAAATACACTGGCCCACGCGGAGCTTCAGGCGATCCGCAAGGCGAGCCGGAAGATGAATGACTGGAGACTTGAGGACTGTACGCTGTATGTCACCCTGGAACCGTGCCAGATGTGTTCCGGGGCGATTGTGCAGGCGCGGATCAGGCGGGTAGTCGTCGGATGCATGAATCCAAAGGCGGGCTGTGCAGGATCGATCATGAATCTTCTGCAGGTGCCGCAGTTTAATCATCAGGTGGAACTTACGACGGGGATCATGGGCGAAGAGTGCAGCCGGATGATGAAGACATTTTTTAAAGAATTAAGGCAAAAAAAATAGAGCAGTCATCTGCTCTTTTTTGTGCGCTGTGCGTCGAACGCATCTCCCAAGCGTTACTCTGGCAGTTAACTCAACCCAGGCACCCTCGCGGCACACGGGAGGTTCCGCTTAGTGCTGCTTCGTTCCCGACCTGACACGGTTCACGGAGTCCAGTTGCGCGAGACCCGAAGTATCAACGCCACTTTCCAGAGGCAGCCTCACAAGAATACGCCCTCGGCACAGCATCACCCCTACTATAGCGGATTGTAGGTACAGGGTACCGCTAACACCCCGGCTGCACGTTTCATAAGTTTACAGTGTTTTTGGGGAAATGTCAATAAAATCGGCAAAATAAAAAGGAGAAAATTACGTATGAAAACCATTCTCGCGGCAGTGAATGCCAAATATATCCATTCCAATCTGGCTGTCTATTCTCTAAGGGCTTATGCAAAAGACTATCTGAGTGAGACGAAGATTGCGGAATATACGATCAACCAGCAGATTGATGAGATCCTGATGGATCTGTACCGGGAGCAGCCGGAACTTCTGTGCTTTTCCTGCTATATCTGGAATCTGGATTATGTGGAGGAGCTGGTGCGGGAGATCAAAAAGATCCTGCCGGAGACGATCATCTGGCTTGGCGGTCCGGAAGTCTCCTACGATGCGAAAGAGGTGCTTCTCAGACTGCCGGAGGTTACCGGAGTGATGAAAGGAGAGGGCGAGGAGACGTTTGCCGCGCTTCTGGACTTTTATCACGGGAAAACAGAAAGGCTGGATGAGACTGCCGGAATCACGTTCCGGAAAGAGGACGGTGAGATCCGGGAGAATACATGGCGGGAAGTCATGGATTTAAGTCTTGTGCCGTTTGTATATGAGGACCTGAGCCTGTTTGAGCACAAAATTATTTATTATGAGACAAGCAGGGGATGTCCGTTCCGGTGCAGCTACTGTCTGTCCTCGGTTGATAAATGTCTCAGATTCCGGGATCTGGATCTGGTAAAACGGGAGCTTCAGTATTTCCTGGATCAGAAAGTTCCGCAGGTAAAATTTGTGGATCGGACGTTTAACTGCCGCCACGGCCATGCGAAGGAAATCTGGAAGTATCTTCTGGAACATGATAATGGAATCACCAATTTTCATTTCGAGGTTTCGGCGGATCTTCTGGATGAGGAGGAACTGGAACTGATTTCCAGGATGCGTCCGGGACTGATTCAGCTGGAGATCGGAGTGCAGTCGACCAATCCGGATACGATCCGGGAAATTAAAAGGACGATGAATTTTGAACGGCTTTCGGAAGTGGTAAAAAGGATCAAGACAATGGGAAATACACACCAGCATCTGGATTTGATTGCGGGGCTTCCATATGAAGGATATGAGAGTTTTGGACAGTCATTTGACGATGTCTACGGCCTGATGCCGGATCAGCTGCAGCTTGGATTTCTGAAAGTGCTGAAGGGTTCTTATATGCAGGAGCATGCGGAGGAATACGGACTGGTATATAAAGGAAAACCGCCGTACGAAGTGCTTGGGACAAGCTGGCTTTCCTACGGAGAGATTGCACAGCTTAAAAAGATCGAAGAGATGGTGGAGGTCTATTATAACAGCGGACAGTTTGCGAATACACTGCGCTTTCTGGTAAAGGAATTTGCATCGCCGTTTCGGATGTACGAGAAACTGAGCGGCTACTATGAGGAGAAAGGACTGTTTGGCCGGAGCCACACAAGAACCGCAAGATACGAGATTCTGCTTGACTTTATCGGGGAAAACGTAAAAGGAAAGACAGAATTTTACCGGGAACTTCTGGTGTATGATCTGTATCTGCGGGAAAATATCAAGAGCCGTCCGGAATTTGCAGGGGAGTCTCTGGCGGACAAGGAGTTTTTGAAAGCATTTTACAACAGGGAAGAAAAGGAGCCGGTATATCTGAAATCCTATGAAAAGGCGGATAGCCGGAAACTCCGGAAGATGACCCATATCGAAGTATTTGAGTTTCAGGTGGACCGGGATATGGAGCCGGGGAAAACCGTGCTGCTGTTTGACTATCAGAACCGGAATCCATTAAATTATGAAGCGGCGGTGTTCCGGATCGGAGAAAAAGAGGAGTAAGAAAAATGAAGAAACGGACAAAGGAGATTCTGGATATTCTGGATCAGCAGTTTGGAACAGAATATAAATGTTATCTGAATTATGAGACGCCGTGGCAGCTTCTGGCGGCCACCATGCTGAGCGCGCAGTGTACGGATGCGCGGGTCAATATCGTGACGAAAGATCTGTTTCAGAAGTACACATCACCGGGAGACATTGCGGCAGCGGATTTAAAAGAACTGGAAGAAGATATCCGGCCTACCGGATTTTACCATAACAAGGCGAAAAACCTGATTGCGTGCATGAAGGACATTCACGAAAAGTATCACGATGAGGTACCGTCCACGCTGGAGGAGCTGACGTCGCTTGCGGGAGTAGGGCGGAAAACCGCCAATGTGATCCGGGGCAATATTTACCACGATCCAAGTGTTGTGGTAGATACCCACGTGAAACGGATTTCAAGGAGACTTGGATTTACGACAAATGAGGATCCGGAGAAGATTGAGCAGGATCTGATGAAAAAACTGCCAAAAGACCACTGGATTCTCTACAACATCCAGATTATTCAGTTTGGAAGGACGATCTGCACGGCAAGAAGTCCAAAGTGCGGGGAATGTTCCTTGCAAAAATACTGTGAAGAGTATAAAATAAAAGGAAAAGTCTGACAGGAGAAAGGATGATGGGATGAATTTCCATGATAAAAAGACACGAAGACTTGTGGCAATTGTGATTATACTGGTGATTATAGCAATGGTAGCAACGTCTATTATACCTTATCTGATTTAGGAGAAATGGTGGGAGCGCCTATGGGAGAACGGAAGAAAGAAAATCCAAAACACACGCAGAGGAGAATGAGTGCAGCACAGAAAAGAAAGTTCATAGCCCTTGCCGGGCTGGCTTTTCTATGTGCTCTTTTTGTCATTGGCATTTTTTATTCTTCTGTCTACCGTTATGTAGACAGAATGGATCGGGAGCAGATCGAGCAGAATGTATTTGTTCAGGGAGTAGATGTTTCCGGTATGACAGAAAAGGAGGCGCTTGAAAAGTTAGAGGACCGGTGGACGGTTATGAAACATACGCCGGTTACACTGAAAGCAGACGGAAAGACGGCACAGGTGACAGTCTCCGAGCTTGGAATCCGGCAGGGTGATTTGGAGAGTCTTGTAAAAGAGGCGTCCGAATACGGGAAGCACGGAAATCTGTATCAGCGATACAGGAAAATACGGCAGGCAAAGAAAGAGAAAGTAGAATACGAAGACGATTATCAGATCGATGAGGAAACAGCGGAAAAAGTGCTGGAAGAGAAAACAGCAGACTTCTTTGAAGAGGCAGTGAACGCAAAGATTACAAGGGTCGGAGGCGTATTTCAGATCACCGATGAAAAAGACGGAGAGAAAGCGGCAGTTCAGGATGTTCTGGATGAGATCGTTGACAGGCTGGGCGATCTTGAGAAAGGAAAAGATGTGGAAATTGAGGTGAAATCCGAAAAGGATGAGCCGAATATCAGCCGGGACGACCTGGAAGCGGTTCAGGACGAGCTTGGCAGTGCATCTGTAGAGATCCGGAATGATGAGACGCGCCAGGAGCTTCTGACGTTGACCGGAGATCTGAACGGACAGATTGTGATGCCGGAAAAGGAACTTTCCCTTCAGAAAGTGCTGGAAGAGCATTCCGGGGAGGAGATGTCTCAGGAAGCGCTGGATCTGATGGCTACCAGCCTCTATGATGCTGCCCTGTATGCAGAGACCGGGATTTCCGAACGACATGAATCAGAAACGCTTCCGGAATATGTAGACGCGGGAATGGAAGCGGTTCTCTCGGAAGAGAAGGATCTGAAAATAGAAAATACAACGGAGTCGCCTCTTTATATTGAAGCTTATATCAATGGAGATGAAGAGCTTGTCTGCACCATTTACGGGGAAGAAACCCGTGAGAAAGAGAGAAGCATTTCTTTCAAAACCGAGACGGAAGAGAAAGAGGACTCTGAGGTGGCGACTGTCTATGAGGAGGACGCTGCGCTTGCAGCCGGAAAAACCGAAGTAAAGGAGAGCGGATCGCCGGAAAGCACAGTGACTCTTTTGAAGATTGTAAAAGAAGACGGTGAAAAATCCGATGAAGAGGAAGTCGGTGCATCCGAATACGATGCGGTCAGCAGGATTGTGAGCGTCGGCATAAAGACAGACGATGAAAAAACAAAAGAAGCACTGAAAGAGGCGGTTGCCACACAGGATCAGGAGACCATCGAAAGGGCGGTCGAACAGGCAAGGAACAGTAAAGGACAGGAAAGATGAGAAAAGGGATTTTGACACAGGCTGCATATCAGCGGTCTGTATATAGAAAATTAAAAGATGATCATCCGGCACTTTCGCCGTACAGCTGGAAACGCTGTACGAAAATACCGCTTGGTGCCAAAGAACTGGTGGTTTCGGAGATTCTCATGACCGGAAGGGAGAAGGATCTTTTTGTCTATGCCGCGGCCAGGGCGGTGACGGCTGTCGCCGCGGAGGGCGGGCATCCGTTTGGGGTAAGGGTGTCCGTCCTCGTGCCGGAGCAGACAGAGGAAGACTCCATAAAGGAAATGACGGAGATTCTAAAAGAAACGGCAAAAGAGCAGGGATTTCAGATTCTGAATATACTTACCGAAGTATGTCCTGATGCAGATGTATTTACCGTGTCGGTTACCGGATTCGGTACATGTGAAAGTACGGACGAAGAACCGGAAAAGGCATACGACGGAAAGGATCTGGTTCTTGTTAATCCGGTTGCACTCGAAGGGAGCCTTCGGGTTCTGCACGAAAAAGAGGTGGAAATCCGGGAGCGGTTTGTGCCGGTATTTTTGCAGAAACTTCTGGATTCCAGAGGGACTCTGTTTGCAGAAAAAGCAGTCAGAAAAGCAGAAGAATATCATGCGGATTTTATCAAGCCGGTGACAGACGGCGGAGTATTTGGAGCTCTGTGGGAACTGGCGGAAGAGACGCAAACGGGATATGAGGTGGATCTGAAGGAGTTTCCGGTCCGCCAGGATATCATCGAGATCTGCGAGCTTTTCAGACTGAATCCATATCAGATGGCATCGGGAGGATGTCTGCTTATGATCCTTGAAGATGGACGTGGTTTTGTTGAGGCTTGTAAACGGGACCAGATAATGGCGTCCGTCATCGGAAAGATGAAAGCAGGAAAGGATAAAATCATTCTCAACGGGGAGGAGAGACGGTGTACGGACCGTCCGGCTGAGGATGAGTGGTTTCGGATCTGTAAAGGAGGAAAATAAGATGAATATGAGAACGGAAATATTGCGTTACCTGGAAAAGAACAGCCGTGTGGATTTAGGGGAGTTGGCAGTGCTTCTCGGAACAGACGAGGCAACGATCGCAAATGAGATCGCGGATATGGAGAAAGAAAAGATTATCTGCGGCTACCATACATTGATTGACTGGGACAAGACAGGGGAAGAGTCTGTGACGGCCCTGATTGAAGTCCGGGTGACACCGCAGAGAGATCTTGGATTTGACCGGATTGCGGAGCGGATCTACAATTTCCCGGAAGTTACAGCGGTCTATCTTATTTCAGGAGCATATGATTTTCTGATTATTCTGGAAGGGAAGACACTCAAGGAGGTATCCCGGTTTGTTTCAGAGAAACTTTCCCCGATCGAACCGGTGCTTTCCACGGCAACCCATTTCATTTTAAAGAAATATAAGGACCACGGAACGATTCTTGCGCCTCAGAAGAAGGCAGAAAGGATGCTGGTGA
>LHCFI01400__coassemble_1484_pt1 | contig 44343 bp, 36 predicted proteins | sample LHCFI01400__metabat2_low_PE_018 | metagenome-assembled genome bin LHCFI01400 | reverse complement strand
TCTTCCAGCCAAGACTTTTTCCTCCTAAACTAATAAGATCGACTGTTTCCTGCCATATCCGGCAGAACCGTCTCCAGGGAGAATCCTTAGAAACGGTAGTGAGCAAACGCTTTGTTTGCCTCTGCCATCTTGTGCATATCTTCTTTTCTCTTCACAGATGCTCCTGTGTTGTTTGCAGCATCCAGAATTTCGTTGGCCAATCTTTCTTCCATTGTCTTTTCTCCTCTGTTACGGGAGAATGTTGTCAGCCAGCGAAGAGCTAACGCCTGTCTTCTGTCAGCACGTACTTCGATCGGTACCTGGTATGTTGCACCTCCGATACGTCTTGCCTTTACTTCCAGTACAGGCATGATGTTGTTCATTGCCTCTTCGAATACTTCGATCGCCGGTTTGTCAGCTTTCTCGGCAACTCTTTCAAATGCGCCATATACAATCTTCTGTGCTACACCTTTCTTACCATCCAGCATGATGTTGTTGATAAGCTTTGTAACAACTTTGTTATTGTATAATGGATCCGCTAATACGTCTCTTTTCTGAGTATGTCCTTTACGTGGCACGGTCCTTCCCTCCTTAATCATAATTGGATTAAATCATCAGTACTCGCTTCACAGTTTGCGTTCGTGCGGCAGGGACATATCAGTATATGTCAATCCGCAACCTACTAATTTCATAGTCCTGTGATACGATAACGATTTTGTTACTTTAAACTTTTACTTATTTCTTTGCGTCTTTCGGTCTCTTAGCACCATATTTTGAACGTGCCTGACGTCTCTTTGCAACACCTGCTGTATCAAGTGTTCCGCGGACGATGTGGTATCTTGTACCTGGCAGGTCCCTAACACGGCCTCCACGGATCAGAACAACGCTGTGTTCCTGAAGGTTGTGTCCTTCTCCCGGGATGTAGCTTGTTACTTCGATTCCGTTAGACAGACGAACTCTGGCAATTTTTCTAAGAGCTGAGTTAGGCTTCTTAGGTGTAGCTGTCTTAACTGCTGTACATACACCTCTCTTCTGCGGAGCAGATGCATTGATAGCTCTTTTTCTCAGAGAGTTGTATCCTTTCTGAAGCGCCGGAGCTGTAGATCTCTTTACAGAAACCTCACGTCCTTTTTTTACTAACTGGTTGAATGTTGGCATTCCTTTCACCTCCTACGAATAATTAATAGGTTTGCTTGAAAATTTCTGATTTGCGCACAAAAATATCACGTATTTCCACACGCGCTTAATCATTGTATTACGTCTAAAAGGAAAAGTCAAGGCTTTTTACATTAATTTATCATCATTCCCATGATGTAAAGGTCATAGTAAACGCCGTTCAGAAGTGTGGAGTTTTTCCGGCATCCTTCGATCTCAAATCCGAATTTCATGTAGAGAGCAACGGCAGGGATGTTGTCCGCTCTGGTGTCCAGGCTGATTCTGGTTGTAACGCCGTTTCCTTTGCACCAGTCGATCAGCATCTGGATCAGTCTGCTTCCGATTCCCTGTTTCTGATATTTCTTTGCCACTACAATTCCCAGTTCACCGTCGTGGCGTGCTTTGATTTTGTGTGTGGAATGAATTGTAGCAATTCCTGCAATCTCCTCTCCGTCCATGGCAAGGAGCATCCGGTTCGTCTGATTCCCTTCCAGGGAGCGGATCTCATCTTCCTGCTCGCTTACGGTCATCGGATACTCATCCTTCTCAAAGCTTAAATAGCTTGTCTCTCCTCCTACATAATTGTAGAATGCCACAATCTTTTCGGCATCCTCCACTTTGGCATCTCTGTAAATAATTTCTGACATGATTGTTCCCTCCTTTTTTCTTCTATCATATCTGATTTTTCATTTTCTGGCAAAAAGACAGGGTGCTTCCTGCACCCTGCCCGATTACTTCCTTTATGATCGCTTTTTCTTCGGAACGACATGGACAGCCCCGCCTTCCAGTTCTTCCAGTGCCTCTCCGATTCCTTCATTATAGGTAGGATGGGCTCTCATTCCCTTTAAGAGCTGAGATACTGTCATCCGATTGGTTATGGCCGTCACGAATTCTCCAATCATGTCCGTTGCCCGCGCGCACATCATCTGTGCTCCCAGTATGGTCTTTGTCTCCTTATCCGCCACCACTTTGATAAATCCACGCTCTTCTTTTGTGATCAGCGACTTCCCGTTGGCACTCATAATGAATTTGCCGGTTTCCACCTGAATCCCTTTTTCCTTTGCTTCCTCTTCTGTTATTCCGGCCGATGCTATTTCCGGATCTGTGTAGACGCACCCCGGAACAATTCTCAGATCCACCGACCGCTCCCGGCCTGCCAGGTGTTCCGCCACGGCAATGCCCTGGGCACTCGCTGCATGAGCCAGCTGGGCTCCGCCGATCAGGTCACCGATGGCATATACATGCGGAATGCTTGTCTCAAAGTCTGCATCTACGGTTACACGCCCGCGTTCTATCTCAGGCGCCGCCCCCTCCGCAAACAGGCCGTCCATATTGGCGCACCTGCCCACCGCACAGAGCACACAGTCTCCTTTTGCCTCCTGCTCTTTTTCCTTTTCCACATACCGGCACCGGTATCCGTCTCCATCCTGTTCCACTGCCTGTACCGACGCGGATGTATGGATCTCGATTCCTCGCTTTTTCAGGATCATCTTCAGATTCTGGGAAATTTCTTTGTCCATATTCGGAACAATTCTCGGCATCGCCTCCAGAATCGTCACCCGGCTTCCCAGGGCCGCATAGACAGTGGCAAATTCCACACTGATGACACCGCCTCCGATAATCACCATGCTCTGCGGCGGTTCTTCCATCCGGAACAGCTCATCACTTGTGATGACTCCAGGCAGCTCTATTCCCGGAATCGGAATCTTAAGCGGTTTTGATCCGGACGCCAGAAGCACGTTCGATGCCTTGTATCTCTGTTCTCCATCCCCCGATGAGACAAGGACTTCCTTCTCTTCTCCATTTTCAGAAAGCAGGGTGCCGGTCCCTCTCACCACCGTCACGCCATTTGCCTTTAAAAGCTGTTCAATTCCCTGAACAAGCTGCTGTGTCGTCTCTTCCTTATATGCCAGGATTTTCCCGTAATCACAGGTGACATCAGAGGCGCAGATTCCAAATTCCGCGCAGTGCTGCATCTCCCTGTACAGAGAGGATGCATGAATCATGGCCTTTGCCGGAATACAGCCCCGGTTCAGGCAGGTACCTCCGATATCCCTGTTCTCGACAACCGCCGTGCGAAGCCCCAGTTTCGCGGCTTTGATGGCAGCCACATAGCCGCCCGGCCCTGCGCCGATTACAATCAGATCAAATTGTCCTTCCATCTACCATTCCTCTTCTTTCATCCATTCTATCAGATCTTTCAGCATCTTCTCTTCTTCCGGATCTTCTGACCAGTACAGACCTAGTTCGATACAGATGCTTCTGCTGGAAAACCGTACTCCGTTCAGATAGTTCGGAAGAGCTTCAATCAACCCGGTTTTGAGGGCATCCGAATAGACTGCCGCATCCTTGATCTTCCCGTTTTCCACCTGAAACCGGATGGTCACCTCGCCCCATGGGAATTTCCTCGTGATTTCATGCTGAAAAGGGATCTTTCTTCCATAGAGCCATTCCCAGGATCTGAAATATTCCGCCCTGCTTTCTATTTCCTTTTTCTCCCGGTCATCCAGCTTCCGTTCCTGTACCGGAAGGCCATACACCTCTCCAAAGGCCTGGCGGAGAACGTACTTCAGATCATCAATGGTCAGCTCCGGAAGATACGTTTTCAGATTCGCCACTCTGGACCGTACTGAATCCACTCCTTTGGATTTCAGTTTCTCCCTGGAGACGGTCAGATAGCTTCCCAGTTTTTCCTTGTCCACATCCAGCATGATCGTTCCATGGTGATAGCAGTGCTCTCCATGGCGGTAAAATGCGTTCCCGGAAAATTTCTTCCCGTCAATCAAAAGATCATTCCGTCCGGACGCCTCAATGTGCAGTCCCAGATGTTCCAGCGCCCCGGCAATGACCGAAAGCTGCCGCTTGACATCATAATATTCTCCGGAAACCAGAAAGGTAAAATTCAAATTTCCCAGATCATGATATACCGCTCCTCCTCCGGAAAGCCGTCTTGCCAGATGGCCTCCGTCCCTCTCCAGCTGTTCTGTTCTGCATTCTTTCCATGCGTTCTGGTTTTTCCCGATCACCACGGTCTTTTCGTTCTGCCAAAGGTAGAGAATGCACTCCTTCTCCTTACATCCAAAGAGAAGAAACTCCTCCAGCGCAAGATTTCTGTACGGATCGGTTCCGTGACTTTCTATATATGTAAGTGTTTCCAACATGTCGCTTCACCCTATTCATCAAAATGCCAGCGCAGCACCGGATGTCTGGCTGCCTCCACTTCATCCAGCCGTGTAACCGGTGTGGTAACCGGAGCACGATGCAGTTGATCCGGATATTCCAGTGCCTGACGATACAGATTATGGAAGACCTCCAGCGCTTCATCCAGCGTTTCGCGTGATTCTGTCTCTGTCGGTTCGATCATCAATGCCTCGTCGACAATCAGCGGAAAATACATGGTCGGCGGATGAATGCCATTGTCAAGCAGTCCTTTGGCGATATCCATGGCGGAAATACCCGTCTTCTTTTTCAGATCGGCAAGGCTGATGACAAACTCATGCATGCAGCTCTTTCCGTATGCCGCCGGGAAGATATCCTTTAACCCGTTCATCATATAATTGGCGTTTAATACTGCATTCCTGCCTGCTTCCGGGATGCCTTCTTTTCCAAGCGTCATCAGGTAGGAAAGGGCCCGCACCACGACGAGGAAGTTGCCGTAAAAGCTTTTCATTTCCCCGATGCTGTGTTCCGGTTTCTTCATATAATAATGCTCGTCTTTTTCCACAAGAACGGAAGGAAGGAACTCTGCGAGCAGTTCTTTACATCCTACCGGTCCGCTTCCCGGCCCTCCGCCTCCATGCGGGGTGGAAAAAGTTTTGTGAAGATTCAGATGGACAACATCAAATCCCATGTCTCCCGGACGGACCGTTCCCATTACCGCGTTCAGATTCGCCCCGTCATAGTAGCAGAGTCCGCCGCATTCATGGATGATTTCCGTAATCTCCAGGATGTGTTTTTCAAAAATTCCAAGAGTATTCGGATTCGTCAGCATGATTCCTGCGGTCTCTTCGTCCGCCGCTTCTTTCAGCTTTTCCAGGTCCACGCAGCCATCCGCGTCTGACGGAACACTGACCACTTTATAGCCTGCCATCACCGCGCTGGCCGGGTTGGTTCCGTGTGCGGAATCCGGCACCAGAATCTTCGTTCTCCTGGTATCTCCCCTGCTTTCGTGGTAGGCCCGGATCAGGAGAAGTCCCGTAAACTCGCCGTGGGCTCCTGCCGCCGGCTGGAATACCATCCGATCCATACCGGTAATGGCGCAGAGATATTTCTCCGCCTTATCGAGTACTTCCAGGCATCCCTGTACGGTATGTTCCGGCTGAAGCGGGTGAATCCCGGTAAATCCCGGAAGTGCCGCTGCCGCCTCGTTGATCTTCGGGTTATATTTCATCGTACAAGAACCAAGCGGATAAAATCCATCGTTGACTCCGTGGGACTTTCTCGCCAGTTCACTGTAATGTCTGCTCAGATCCCCCTCTGCGATTTCCGGAAGATGGAGGGCTTTCTGTCTCTGGTCTTCCTGCGGAAGTCTGGTCTCTTCCACATCGCACGCAGGAAGCATTCTGCATCCGCGTCCCGGTCTGCTTTTTTCAAAGATTAACATCCCTGCACCTCCTTCAGAATCCGGATGACCTCATCCATTTCTTCTTTTGTATTGATCTCCGTACAACACCAGAGAATCCGGTGCTCATCCAGCGGATATCCTCCCAGAATTCCGTGTTCCTCCAAAGCCTTCAAGGTCTCCCCTGCCGGCACCCTGGATTCCGTCACAAATTCATGGAAAAAGTTCCCCTGATTTTTCGTGCGGTATCCGATTTTCTCCAGCTCTCCTGCCAGATAGTGTGCCTTGGAGACACACTGCACCGCCGCCTCTTTCAGTCCGTCCGGTCCCATGGACGCCAGGTATACCGTCACCGCCAGTGCACAGAGCGCCTGGTTGGAACAGATATTGCTGGACGCTTTCTCTCTCCGGATATGCTGTTCTCTTGCCTGAAGTGTCAGCACATAACCGGTCTTTCCGTTTTTGTCTTTTGTCTGTCCGACAATTCTGCCGGGCAGCTTCCGCATCATCTTGTCCGTACATGCCATAAAACCAAGGTACGGTCCTCCAAATGCCAGTGGAAGCCCCATCGGCTGTCCTTCTCCGACCGCCACATCCGCTCCGTATTCAGCCGGTGTTTTTAAAATGCCAAGAGAAACCGGATTGACTCCCATCACATATTTTGCCCCGCCTTCATGGGCAATCTGTCCAATTTCTTCTGCATCCTCCAGATTTCCGTAATAATTGGGATGCTGTATGTAAACACACGCTGTTTGTGCATCGATTTGTTCTCTGAGAATCTCTTTGTCCGTACGCCCGTCCTTTTCCGGAATCAGCTCCACCTGCATTCCATTTCCGCGGCAGTAGGTCTGCACCGTCCGGATCACATACGGGGAGGACGTCTGTGAAATCAGGACTTTCTGCCGTTTTCGTTCCCGGCACATGGAAACTCCTTCTGCGGCTGCAGAAGCGCCGTCATAGACTGACGCATTGGACGCATCCATCCCGGTCAGATCACAGATCATTGTCTGATATTCAAAGATGGACTGCAGAATTCCCTGGCTGATTTCCGCCTGATACGGGGTATAGGCCGTCACAAAATTTTCCTTGGATGTGATGCTTGTGACAGCTGCCGGGATATAGTGCCGGTACGCTCCGGCACCCCGGAAGATGGTAGGAAAGATCCTGTTCTTTCCGGCCATTTTCTCCATTTCTCTTCTGACAGACAGTTCCGGCATACCCGCCGGGATCTCAAGCTCCCCTTTCAGTCTGACTTCCTCTGGAATGTCCGCAAAGAGATCATCCATGTCAGAATATCCGGCCGCCTGCAGCATTTCCTGTCTTTCTTTCTCTGTATTCGGTACATAGCCGCCCATCCGAACTCACCGCCTCTCTGTTATTCTTTCTCGTTCTCTACAAACGCCTCATACTCCGCTCCTGAGAGCAGCTCTTCTTTTTCTGTGATGTCTTTCACTTTGATAAACCACGCATCATACGGAGCCTCATTGATATATTCCGGCTCATCCAGCAGTCTTTCGTTGATTTCACATACCACACCGGATACCGGAGAGTACACATCAGACACCGCTTTGACGGATTCCACATCGCCAAATGCCTCTCCTACCTTCACCTCATCTCCCTCTTCCGGAAGATTGACAAACACCAGATCTCCAAGTTCTGACTGGGCGTAGTCCGTCAGCCCGATCACTGCAACTCCGTCTTCCTCTTTTACCCACTCATGTGATTTTACATACTTTAATTCTTCTCTGATTTCCATATCCGTTTCTCCTTTTCTGATTTTTATTTCTGTCTTTTATAAAATGGAAGATCTACAACTTCCGCCTCCACGCTTCGTCCGCGCACGTCAACCTCCACCTTGTCTCCTGTCCTGACTGCTCCTGCCTTCACAAGCGCCATGGCGATCGGATATCCAAGGTACGGGCAGTGTGTGCCGGATGTCGTCGTTCCAATCTCTGTGCCTTCCAGCGAAACCTTCTGCTCTTCCCGGATAATGCCCCGCCCGGTCACTTTCAATCCGATCCGTTCTCTCTTTAGCTCTCCTGCTTCTTCCAGCGCCTTCTTCCCGATAAAATTTTCTTTTGCCATTTTTACGGCAAACTGAAGTCCCGCTTCCAGAGGAGTCACTTCTTCGTTCATCTCGTGTCCGTAGAGCGGCATTGCAGCTTCCATCCGCAGGGTATCTCTTGCTCCCAGTCCGCACGGGATCAGTCCTTCGTCTTTCCCGGCTTCCAGAAGCGCGTTCCACATCTGCGGCGCATATTCTGCCGCCAGATACAGCTCCACGCCGTCCTCACCTGTATAGCCGGTCCTGGAAACGATACAAGGGATTTCTGCCACCCTGCCATCAAACACGGCGTGATAATATTTCTCCGGAATACTCTCTTCGTCCGTCAGTTTTCTTAAAATCTCAAGGGCTTTCGGTCCCTGGAGGGCAAGCTGCGCATACTGGTCGGAAACGTCTGTAAACGTCACATTTCCAAACTGGTGATCCAGCATCCACCGGTAGTCCTTCTCTTTATTTGCCGCATTGACAACAATCAGGTATTCCTCCTCGGATTTCTGGTAAACAATCAGATCATCCACCGTGCCTCCGTGTTCGTTGCACATCGGGCTGTACTTGGCCTGTCCGTCCTTGATCTTCGTATAATCATTGGTGAGAAGCATCTGAAGATTTACCTTCGCATCTTCTCCTGTGCAGAGAATCTCTCCCATATGGGAAACATCAAAGAGCCCTGCCCGGGTGCGCACCGCCATGTGTTCCTTGATCACTCCTGTCGGATACTGCACCGGAAGAGAATAACCTGCAAACGGAACCATCTTTCCTCCGGCCTTTACATGTTCTTCATAAAGTGGTGTTTTTAATTCCATCTCCGTCTCCTCCTTATTCATATAATGGATGTCTGCCGCAGATTTCATTGACTGTGCTGCGGATCTCGTCTGCCTTTGCATCAAAGTCTGTTACCGCCATCTTGATCAGCTTTGCAATCGTTCTCATCTCGTCTTCCTTGAGTCCCCGTGTTGTCACAGCCGGCGTTCCGATCCGGATGCCGCTTGTCACAAACGGACTTGCCGGGTCATTTGGCACCGCGTTTTTATTGACTGTAATATAAACCTCGTCCAGACGGCGCTGCAGTTCTTTTCCGGTAATATTCATATTCTGAAGATCTACCAGCATCAGATGGTTGTCCGTTCCGCCGCTGACCAGGTTGAAGCCTTCTTCCTTCAGTGCTTCAGCCAGTGCTTTTGCATTCTTTAAAATCTGTTCCTGATAGGTCTTGAATTCCGGTTTTAATGCTTCCCCAAAGCAGACTGCCTTCGCGGCAATGATGTGCATCAAAGGTCCGCCCTGAGTTCCCGGAAATACCGCCTTGTTGATGGCCTTTGCGTGCTCTTCCTTGCACATTATCATGCCGCCTCTTGGTCCCCGCAGCGTCTTGTGGGTGGTCGTTGTCACCACATCTGCATAAGGAATCGGGCTCTGGTGGAGTCCGGCCGCAACCAGTCCGGCAATATGCGCCATATCCACAAACAAAACGGCGCCCACTTCTTTCGCAATCTCCGCAAACCGGTCAAACCGGATCTCTCTTGGATATGCAGACGCCCCTGCAACAATCATCTTCGGTTTGCATTCCAGTGCTGTCTTTCGGATTTCATCGTAGTCCAGAAATCCTTCTTCATTGATGCTGTATGGTACAAAATGATAAAGAATTCCGGACATATTCACCGGTGAGCCGTGGGTCAGGTGTCCGCCATGGTCCAGATTGAGTCCCATCACCGTATCTCCCGGCTTCAGAAAGGCCTGATAAACCGCAATATTGGCGCTTGCCCCCGAATGCGGCTGTACACAGGCATGTTCGCATCCAAACAGCTGTTTTGCACGCTCGATTGCCAGATTTTCAATCACATCTACATATTCACAGCCTCCGTAATACCGTTTCCCCGGATATCCTTCCGCATACTTGTTTGTCGGGACCGTCCCCATCGCAAGCATCACCGCCGGGCTTACTATATTTTCCGATGCGATCAGCTCCAGATTTCTTCTCTGCCTTCCAAGTTCCTGTTCCAAAGCCCCGCCGACTTCCGGATCGTACTCTTTGATGTAGTTCGTAACATCTCCTACCATACTCATACGTATTTCCTCCTCAAATCAATATTCTTGCTTTTTCTGTCGATACGGATTCCGGCCGAAAATCCGGGGCAACAAAAAAAGCAGATCAAGTAACTTCTCCATCATGAGAAGTCCTTTCATCTGCCTCTGTCCTTTTACCTGAAAGATTATCCGGCAGTGCTGTGCTGCACGCCAGATTACTTCTTCGGTACAATCATATTGTTCTCCAGAGTGTTGTCCGAACCTGTTCCTTTTGCCTGAGAGTTTCTTGCATGCCCCTTCGGCTCCGGCTATCATTCCCGCGCCGCACACTGCGCTATAGTGGTATCTCACAGGTTCATCATTCAACTTTAAAGTTATTATAAAATTCACTTACTCCAGAGTCAAGTGTTAAATAATAAACTTGTCAGTTAATATTTTGACAGTTATTTTGTAGACAATTTCTTCTTGTTTATCGTTTTTCTTTATACATTTTCCTTCTTAACCAAGCACCAGACACCAGAGCGGGAGTGTCAGAAGCGACAGCAGCGTACTGAGGAAAATCATCCCCGTCGCATACCGCTCATCCCCATGGTATTTGGAAGAAAGAAGTGCTGTTGTAACAGGCGCCGGCATTCCGGCCATGATTACGGTAATCCCCCGCAGCACCGGATCCACCGGAAGAAAGGCTGTCAGAGCAAAGACGACCGCCGGGATCAATACAAGGCGGACTGCCGCATAAAATACCATGGTACGGTCAATCAATCCTCTTGGATCCATCTCCGCAAGCATCATTCCGATCAGCATCATACTCATGGGTGTATTGGCGCTGCTTAAGCCTTCCACCGCCCGGGTAAAAAAGTCCGGCCAGGATATCGGAAGGAGCATAACGATCAGCCCCAGATAAATCGATACAATGCAGGGATGAGTGACAACCTTTTTCAGCACATTCTTTTTCCGGCCCGGCAGAAAGCAGGAGACGCCAACCGACCACATGACCACCCGGACCGGGAGCATGAAGACTGACGCATACAAAAGCCCGGACGTCCCGTAAATACTTTCAATTACCGGATTTCCCAGAAAGCCGCCGTTAGAAACAATCGTCCCGTACCGGAGCGGCTTTCTCTTTTCCTCATCTGTTTTTTTGTACAACAGAAACGCTGACGCCACAGATATCATATTATACAGCACGGATAACAGCACCGTCATGACAACCGGCTTCCAGACATCATGATGTGGCTGTACAAGAAACGCATGAAAAATGTTAAACGGCAGCAGCACATACAGACACAGATCCACCATGTTCAACCTTCCTGTCGTGCCTACTATTCCTCTTTTTCTTACGATAAATCCAACGATCACAAAGAAGAACATCATCCCCTGCATCGTCAGCATGTTTTCAAATACCATCCGTCCGCTCCTACAGTCCGATCCGATCGGCAATACCCCTCATTGCTTCCAACGCAATATCAATAAATTCGTCAAAATCCATTCCCGTAAATTCAATCGCTTCCATGTAGTCCCGGTTGGCTCCTGCCGCAAACCGTTGCTCCCGGAACCGTTTCAGCACAGATTTGTGTTTGACGCTTGCAATCTTTTTGTCCGGATAAATCTGGGCGATGGCTTTTAAAAATCCGCTCATCGGATCTGATGCCAGCACCGCATACTGGAGTTTTGTTTTTGCTTTCACGCCGCTTTCCGGATTGTGGGCACAAATGGCGTCAAACAGCACCGGATCATCAATTCCTTCTTTTTTCAGGATTTCGACAGATGTCGGTCCATGGGTCTCCGGGTGCTCCTTCCATTCACAATGTTCCTCATCCAGATCATGAAGGAGCCCCACCACGCCCCAGTATTCTACTTCTTCAGGAGCAAGCTTCTCTGCGACTCCCCGCATGATCGCCTCCACTGCATAAGAATGCTCCAGATAGCGTTCTCCTTCCATGTATTTATGTAAAATCTCGTATGCCTGATCACGTGTAACCGCCATTGTTCTTTCCTCCTGAATCTATTCTTTGAATTATGTTACTGTGCCAGTGTTCCCATCGGATCCCACGGATTCAGATGAACCGGTTCCCCGGCCGCTTCCTCAAGCTGCTCTTTTGTCAAATATTTTTTATTGATCACTGCCTGGTATACATACCGGTCAAACCAGTCCGCACTCATCAGATAGTATCCTTTTTCCCCGTGCTCATCACTCCAGCTGTTCTGGATTTTCCATTTCCGTGCATTGCCTTCTTCGTCCAGATCTACGCCGGTAATCACCATCGCATGGTTCATTGCGCTTTCCCGGTAGTCCAGTCCGGCACCTTTTTCCATATCAAACTGCATGCCGTAGGTACCTTCAAAATCATAGCACTCCGTGCACCAGAGTCCCCTGTCGCGTTCTCCGTATTTGCCGACATCACTTCCGAACCAAACGACCTCGCCGTCAGAAAGCTGACGGATAATCAGGCTTTTCAGCGTGTCCATCGGCAGATTGTAGTAACGCACCGGCGCACCTTCTGCGACATTTCCAAGATAGTCAACGGTGTAGCTCTTTCCAAACGGTTTATCTTCGGTAGGTGAATTGATGATGCTGACATAATCTTCACGAAGCTTCAGTCCCACATATTCTTCATAGAATGATTTTGGTGTCAGGTCACGTACTACATGGTATTTCTTATCCTTATCCACATATTCAAAGTCAAATTTCTTCGGCGGATTTCCGAAGCACATGCACAGGAAACTGTAAATCTCAGACATCATCGCTTTCTTTTCTCCCTGCACGTCTCCTCCGCTTCTGACTGTCTCACGAAGTTTTTCCGCACACAGGCGCAGTCTGGAATTCAGAAGGGCGTTCATCGCTCCTGTATTGCTGCTCTGATACGTCTCCTCCATTGCACTCTTCGGAACAACCCCGTACTTTTCCACAAGGTTGACAAACATATCCCACTGTCCTCCGTCTCCTACGCCTTCAGAGAGAATGTGGCATACAGTCCGGTCATCTGTCGGACGGTCCGCCAGATCAATAATGCTCTCAAGCATGTAATTTGCCTTTTCAAACTTGTCCCAGAATGCCGTATAGTTCTGAGAAAGCTCAAATTTATCCAGATTACATTTCTTCGCTGTTACTTCTCGCAGCACATTCAGTGCAGAGAAAATCCAGCACCGTCCGCTGGATTTCTGATTCGTCACCGGAAGCGTCGGAATATCAATCGAAAACGCATACTGTGAGGAGGCAAGTCCCGCATGACAGAAAGCCGCATCCTTTACCGAATGTTTATAAAGCGCGTTCGTCATCGCACGGCAGAGCGCACTGCCCGCATACTTCTCCTCAAAGCCTGAAATATCATCTGTTGTCAATCCTTGAAACTGATTCATTTTTCATCATCCTTTCCCTTTTTCTTTTGTCTTTACCCTATAGTATAGCACGAATTTGAAAACGGCGAAATACCCGATACTTGCTTTACAGGGTCAAAATATAAGCGCCCTGCGGGAAATCCCGCAGGGCGCTATGCTTTACCTGAGTAAACTATTCTACAGATCGTTCTTATTCTTCTGTTTCTGTCTCCTGGCTTTCCTCTTCGGATGTTTCTTCGGAAACTTCCTCTGCCGTCTCTTCAGCTATTTCCGCTTCCGGTTCTTCTGTCAGATCCAGATCTGCACCAAGAATCTCTGTATCCTCCTCAGCTGCTTCGGATTCTGCTTTCTCGTCTTCTTTTGCATTTTCCTTTTCTTCAGCTTCTCTGCGGAGGCGTGCCTCTTCTTCTTTCTGAGCTTCGATCATCGCATCTGTATTCAGCTTGATATTGCGGTATTTGCTCATACCGGTACCAACCGGAATCAGTTTACCGATGATAACGTTCTCTTTCAGACCGATCAGCGGATCGACTTTTCCTTTGATGGCTGCTTCTGTGAGGACTTTTGTTGTCTCCTGGAAGGAAGCTGCGGACAGGAAGGAGTTTGTAGCAAGTGCCGCCTTGGTAATACCAAGCATGATCTGCTCTCCTGTTGCCGGCTCTTTACCTTCAGCCACGAGTTCTTTATTTCTGTCTTCGAACTCAAGGGCGTCTACCATAGTGCCCGGAAGGAATTCGGAATCTCCGTTCTCCTCGATACGGACTTTCTTCAGCATCTGACGCACAATGACTTCGATGTGCTTATCGTTGATATCTACACCCTGGAGACGGTATACTCTCTGCACTTCCTGGATCATGTAATCCTGTACAGCACGCAGACCTTTGATTCTCAGGATATCGTGCGGGTTGACACTACCTTCTGTAAGCTCGTCTCCGGCTTCCAGTTCCACGCCGTCCTGAATCTTGATTCTGGAACCGTACGGAATGAGGTATGCCTTGGATTCCCCTGTCTCATTGTTGGTAACGATGATCTCACGTTTCTTCTTTGTATCGTTGATCGTTGCTTTTCCGGCGAACTCTGTAATGATTGCAAGTCCCTTCGGCTTTCTTGCCTCGAAAAGCTCTTCGACACGAGGAAGACCCTGTGTGATATCGTCACCGGCAACACCACCTGTATGGAAGGTACGCATGGTAAGCTGTGTACCAGGCTCACCGATGGACTGGGCAGCAATGATTCCGACTGCCTCGCCGACCTGTACCGGCTCTCCTGTTGCCATGTTGGCGCCGTAACATTTTGCGCAGACACCCAGATGGGATTTACATGTCAGGATGGTACGGATCTTCACCTTTTTGATCTCGTTGCCGTTTTCATCCACACCTTTTGTTACGATCGCAGCCGCACGTTTTGGTGTGATCATGTGATTTGCTTTGACAATCACATTGCCTTCTCTGTCGCAGATCGTCTCGCAGGAATAACGTCCTGTGATACGCTCCTGAAGGCTTTCAATCTCTTCATTTCCGTCCGTAAATGCCTTGACATACATTCCCGGGATTTCTTCTCCCTTCTCCACGCAGTCTACTTCGCGGATAGAAAGTTCCTGGGAAACGTCTACAAGACGTCTTGTCAAGTAACCGGAATCGGCTGTACGAAGCGCCGTATCGGACAGACCTTTACGTGCTCCGTGGGCGGACATGAAGTATTCCAGTACGTCCAGACCTTCACGGAAGTTGGACTTGATCGGCAGCTCGATCGTACGTCCGGTCGTATCTGCCATCAAACCACGCATACCGGCAAGCTGTTTGATCTGTTTGTCAGAACCACGGGCTCCGGAATCCGCCATCATGAAGATATTGTTGTATTTATCCAGACCGGAAAGCAGTGCCTCTGTCAGGGCATCGTCAGTTGCCTTCCATGTCTCAACGACTTCTTTGTAACGCTCCTCTTCTGTGATGAGACCACGTTTGAAGTTTCTTGTGATCTTATCTACCGTATCCTGTGCCTGCTGGATCATCTGCGGCTTCTGCGGCGGAACGGTCATATCGGAGATAGATACTGTCATAGCAGCTCTCGTAGAGAACTTGTATCCGATGGATTTTACGTTATCAAGTACTTCTGCTGTTGCAGATGCACCATGTGTATTGATAACCTTTTCCAGGATCTTCTTTAACTGCTTCTTGCCGACATGGAAATCGACTTCCAGAAGAAGCTCATTTCCTTCTACGGTTCTATCCACGAATCCGAGATCCTGCGGAATGATTTCGTTGAAGAGGAACCGTCCCAGTGTGGACTCTACTGTTCCTGACTTCACAGTTCCGTCCGGCATTGTCTTGGAGACACGTACCTTGATCCGTGAGTGCAGTGTGATTACCTGGTTTTCGTAGGCAAGGATTGCTTCGTTTACGCTCTTGAAGAACTTGCCTTCACCTTTCACACCTGGTCTTTCCTGTGTCAGGTAGTAGATACCAAGTACCATATCCTGTGAAGGAACGGCTACCGGACCTCCGTCTGAAGGTTTCAGAAGGTTGTTCGGTGAAAGGAGAAGGAAACGGCACTCTGCCTGTGCTTCTACGGAAAGCGGAAGATGAACCGCCATCTGGTCACCGTCGAAGTCAGCGTTGAACGCTGTACATACGAGCGGGTGAAGCTTGATTGCCTTACCTTCTACAAGAATCGGCTCGAATGCCTGGATACCAAGTCTGTGCAGTGTAGGGGCACGGTTCAGCATAACCGGATGCTCTTTAATGACATCTTCCAGGACATCCCAGACTTCTGTCTGAAGTCTTTCCACCATTTTCTTTGCGTTTTTGATATTGTGTGCTGTACCGTTTGCAACAAGCTCTTTCATTACGAACGGTTTGAACAGCTCGATTGCCATTTCTTTCGGCAGACCGCACTGATAGATCTTCAGTTCCGGTCCTACTACGATAACGGAACGTCCGGAATAGTCAACACGTTTTCCGAGCAGGTTCTGACGGAAACGTCCGGACTTTCCTTTTAACATATCGGAAAGAGATTTCAGGGCACGGTTTCCCGGTCCTGTAACCGGACGGCCGCGGCGGCCGTTGTCGATCAGGGCGTCAACTGCTTCCTGAAGCATTCTCTTTTCGTTTCTTACGATGATATCCGGGGCTCCAAGCTCCAGAAGTCTTCTCAGACGGTTGTTACGGTTGATGATTCTTCTGTAAAGGTCATTTAAGTCAGATGTTGCAAAACGTCCTCCATCAAGCTGAACCATCGGACGCAGATCCGGCGGAATAACCGGGATGACCGTCATGATCATCCACTCCGGTTTGTTTCCGGATTCACGGAACGCTTCCACAACTTCCAGACGTTTTACGATTCTTGCACGTTTCTGTCCGGTCGCTCCTTCGAGTCCATCTCTTAACTCATGGTATTCCTTTTCCAGATCAATATTCTTTAACAGTTCCTGAATCGCTTCCGCGCCCATGCCGACACGGAATGCGCTTCCCCATTTTTCTCTTGCTTCCTGATATTCCTGTTCGGAGAGCACCTGTTTGTACTGTAAATCTGTCTCCCCTTTATCGAGTACAATGTAGGAAGCAAAGTACAGTACTTTCTCCAGTGTTCTCGGAGAAAGGTCGAGAATCAGTCCCATCCGGCTCGGGATTCCTTTAAAATACCAGATATGGGATACCGGAGCCGCCAGTGCGATATGCCCCATACGCTCACGGCGTACTGCAGATTTCGTAACCTCAACACCGCAGCGGTCACAGATCACACCTTTATAACGGATTTTCTTATATTTACCACAGTGACATTCCCAGTCCTTGCTTGGTCCGAAAATACGTTCGCAGAACAGCCCGTCGCGTTCCGGCTTTAAAGTTCTGTAGTTGATGGTCTCCGGCTTTGTTACCTCGCCTCTTGACCACTCCAGAATCTTTTCAGGTGATGCCAGCCCGATCTTGATCGCATCAAAGGTCATCGGCTGATACGTCGCTTCATTATTGTTTCCCGTCATTACGGCACCCCTTTCTATTCTTCATCTGACATTTCGTCAAAATCAATCGTAAAGTCTTCGTCGTTAAAATCCAGTTCTTCTTCATCCTGTCCTTCTTCGATGTCAACTAATTCTTCTCCCTGGAATTCCTGCTGTGAGAAACCATGCTCACCGTAGGACTCCCTGTCGTTGGAATACCTTCTGTCTCCTTCAATGATTGCATTTAAGTTCGTCTCACCGTAATCAGATGTTTCCATGATCTCGACTTCTGTATTGTCTTCTCTGAGCACACGTACATCCAGTCCGAGAGACTGAAGCTCTTTTAAAAGTACCTTGAAGGACTCCGGAATACCCGGCTCCGGAATGTTGTCTCCTTTGATGATGGCTTCGTATGTCTTCACACGGCCGATCACATCATCGGATTTCACTGTCAGGATCTCCTGCAGGGTGTAGGACGCACCGTATGCCTCCAGTGCCCATACCTCCATCTCTCCGAAACGCTGTCCACCGAACTGTGCTTTACCACCGAGCGGCTGCTGTGTAACGAGGGAGTAAGGACCTGTGGAACGTGCATGGATCTTGTCATCAACAAGGTGGTGCAGTTTCAGGTAATGCATGTGTCCGATCGTAACCGGGCTGTCGAAGTACTCACCTGTACGTCCGTCTCTCAGGCGTACTTTACCGTCTCTGGAAATCGGCACGCCTTTCCACAGCTTTCTGTGTTCCCTGTTGTCATAGAGATACTGCATTACTTCAGGAAGAAGCTCCTCTTTATGCTTTTCTTCAAACTCTTCCCAGGAAAGATTTACATAATCGTTCGCCAGGTCAAGTGTATCCATAATGTCATTTTCGTTTGCTCCGTCGAATACCGGAGTTGCCACATTAAATCCAAGTGCTTTTGCCGCAAGACTCAGGTGAATCTCAAGTACCTGTCCGATGTTCATACGGGAAGGCACACCAAGCGGGTTCAGCACGATATCAAGCGGACGTCCGTTTGGAAGGAACGGCATATCCTCTACCGGGAGCACGCGGGAAACGACACCCTTGTTTCCGTGACGTCCGGCCATTTTATCTCCTACAGAGATCTTTCTCTTCTGGGCAATGTAAATGCGCACTGCCTGGTTTACACCCGGAGAAAGTTCGTCTCCGTTTTCTCTTGTGAATACTTTGGCATCTACGACAATACCATATTCACCATGCGGTACTTTCAGAGAAGTATCTCTGACTTCGCGGGCTTTCTCACCGAAGATCGCTCTTAACAGACGCTCTTCCGCTGTCAGCTCCGTCTCTCCTTTCGGAGTAACCTTTCCGACAAGGATATCGCCGGCACGTACTTCCGCACCGATACGGATGATTCCTCTTTCATCCAGGTCTTTAAGTGCATCATCACCGACACCCGGGATATCCCGTGTAATCTCTTCCGGTCCCAGCTTCGTGTCACGTGCTTCTGCCTCATATTCTTCTATATGAACGGATGTATATACATCATCCTGAACAAGGCGCTCGCTTAAGAGAACGGCATCCTCGTAGTTATATCCTTCCCATGTCATGAATCCGATCAGCGGGTTCTTACCAAGAGCCATCTCACCGTTGGATGTGGACGGTCCGTCTGCGATGACTTCTCCCTTCTCCACTCTGTCGCCCTTGAATACAATCGGTCTCTGGTTGTAGCAGTTGGACTGGTTGCTTCGTAAGAACTTGGTCAGCTTGTAAGTCTTCTTCACGCCGTCGTCCTGACGGATAATGATCTCTGTGGAAGCAGCTCTTTCTACAACGCCTGCTTCCTCTGCAACGACGCAGACACCGGAGTCTACCGCGGATTTCTCTTCCATACCTGTACCGACTACCGGAGCCTCTGTTGTCAGAAGCGGTACTGCCTGACGCTGCATGTTGGATCCCATCAGCGCACGGTTGGCATCATCGTTTTCCAGGAAAGGAATCAGCGCTGTAGCAACGGAGAATACCATCTTCGGAGACACGTCCATGTAGTCAAATTTGCTTCTCTCGTATTCCTGTGTCTCTTCACGGTAACGACCGGATACATTCTTTCTCACAAAATGTCCTTCTGCATCCAGCGGTTCGTTCGCCTGTGCTACGTGGTAGTTGTCCTCTTCGTCTGCTGTCATGTAGACAACTTCGTCTGTTACGACCGGATTTTCCGGATCGCTCTTGTCGATCTTCCGGTACGGAGCCTCGACAAAACCATATTTATTGATTCTTGCGTAAGTTGCAAGAGAGTTGATCAGACCGATGTTCGGACCTTCAGGCGTCTCGATCGGGCACATTCTTCCGTAATGGGAATAGTGAACGTCTCGCACCTCGAATCCTGCACGGTCTCTGGAAAGACCTCCCGGTCCAAGTGCGGAAAGACGTCTCTTGTGTGTCAGCTCGCCAAGCGGATTGTTCTGATCCATGAACTGGGACAGCTGTGAGGAACCGAAGAACTCCTTCACCGCCGCGGTCACCGGTTTGATGTTGATCAGAGACTGTGGTGAGATACCTTCCAGATCCTGTGTTGTCATTCTTTCACGGACAACTCTTTCCAGACGGGAAAGTCCGATCCGGTACTGGTTCTGGAGAAGTTCTCCTACCGCACGGATACGTCTGTTGCCCAGATGGTCGATATCATCGTCATTTCCAAGGCCGTATTCCAGATGCATGTTGTAGTTGATGGACGCAAAAATGTCCTCCTTTGTGATATGCTTCGGAACAAGCTCATGGAGATTCTTTCTGACTGCTTCTTTGAGCTCTTCTGTATCGCCTGCCGCTTCTTCCATCAGATCTGCAAGAACCGGGTAATACACAAGCTCGGAAACTCCTACTTCTTTTGGTTCAATGCCGGTCACCTCTTTGAGATCTACCGCCATATTGGAAAGGACTTTGATGTCCCTATCCTCGCCCTCACGGCTGATCCATACAAACGGCACCGCATTGTTCTGAATCGTATCGGCAAGCTCCCTTGTCACTTCCGTTCCTGCTTCCGCCAGGATCTCGCCTGTCAATGGACTGAACACTTCTCTTGCAAGAACATGTCCTGTGATTCTGTTCTTAAGGAGTAATTTCTTATTAAATTTGTAACGTCCGACTCTTGCAAGGTCATATCTTCTTGGATCGAAGAACATGCTTGTAATCAGGCTTTCCGCACTGTCTACTGCAAGCGGCTCGCCCGGACGGATCTTTTTGTAAAGTTCGAGGAGACCTTCCTGATAGTTTTCAGCAGTATCTTTGCCGAAACTTGCAAGAATCTTCGGCTCTTCGCCGAACATTTCGATGATCTCCGGATTGGTGCCCACGCCAAGCGCACGGATCAGCACGGTGATCGGCACCTTTCTTGTTCTGTCTACCCTTACATAGAAAACGTCATTAGAGTCTGTCTCATATTCCAGCCATGCACCACGGTTCGGAATCACGGTACAGGAATAGAGCTGCTTACCGATTTTGTCATGTGCGATTCCGTAGTAAATGCCAGGCGAACGTACAAGCTGGCTTACGATGACACGTTCCGCACCATTGATGACAAAAGTACCTGTCTTCGTCATAATAGGCAGATCGCCCATAAAGATCTCGTGTTCGTTGATCTCATCCGTTTCCTTATTATAAAGCCTTACCCTTACTTTCAAAGGCGCTGCATAAGTCGCATCCCGCTCTTTGCATTCCTCGATCGTATACTTCACATCATCTTCGCATAATGTAAAATCGACAAATTCCAGGCTCAGCTGTCCGCTGTAATCCGTAATCGGCGAAATGTCGTCGAACACTTCTTTCAAACCCTCGTCGAGGAACCACTGATAGGAATCTTTCTGAACCTCAATCAGATTTGGCATCTCAAGAACTTCTTTTTGTCTGGAATAGGTCATCCGGGAACTTCTTCCGCTTTTCATGGGACGAATTCTGTTTTTCTCCATTGACGTTTCACTCCTTGTATTATTATTCTCGTGAAAATCACCAGTTTTCATAGTTTATTGCGGGAAATTCAAGCATTTTCTGCTCTCTTCACAGCCCATCTTCCCACAATAGTGCATTTTATTGTATCACAAGCACATTCCACGTGTCAAGAAAAATTTTTATTTTTTCACCCCTTGTAATTCTCCATATATTATGCTATGTTGATAACAAGAATTGTTACTATTTTTTAGAATTACAATTATTTGGAGGAAACAGATATGATAAATATTAGAAAAGCCGCTATCATCGGCTGCGGATTTGTCGGAGCTTCATCCGCATTCAGCCTGGTACACAAAGGATTATTTTCAGAGCTGGTTCTGATCGATGCCAACCATGCCAAAGCAGAAGGCGAAGCCATGGATTTGAGTCACGGCCGGCCGTTTACTTCCCCTATGAAAATTTACGCCGGAAGTTACGACGACATCAGCGACTGTTCGCTGATTATCATTACAGCGGGCGCCAACCAGAAACCCGGTGAGACAAGACTGGATCTCGTCCACAAGAATGTAGCTATTTTCAAATCCATCATTCCCGAAATCACAAAGAGAAATTTTGAAGGAATCCTGCTGATCGTGGCAAATCCGGTGGACATCCTCACCTACGCCGCCCTCAAAATTTCCGGCTACCCAAAAGAACGGGTCCTCGGAAGCGGCACCGTGCTTGATTCCGCCCGTTTCCGCTACCTCTTAAGCGAGCATCTCAATGTGGACAGCCGAAGCGTTCACGCCTATATTATCGGTGAACACGGCGACAGCGAGCTTGCCGTCTGGAGCAGCGCCAATGTCTCCGGTATCGGCATCAATGATTTCTGCGAGCTCCGCGGCCACTACGAGCATGATGAGGCCATGGACCGGATTTACCGGACCGTGCGGGACAGCGCTTACGAAATCATCGAGCGGAAAGGCGCCACCTACTACGGTGTTGCCATGGCGGTGAGCCGGATCGCGGAGAGCATTATCCGCAACGAGCATTCCGTGCTCCCGGTTTCCAGTCTGATGGAGGGAGAATACGGGCTCACGGATCTGTGCATCAGTGTTCCTACCATTGTCTCCGCAAAAGGCGCCGAACAGGTACTGGAAATCCCGCTGAGTCAGGAGGAAAAAGAAAAACTTCAGAAATCCGCTGCAGAATTAAAGAAGGTCCTTGACTCTGCCATTTGACAAATGCCTGCCAATACCTCTAAAATAGAAATGCTGCCAGATTTATGGCAGCATTTCTTAGAAGGAAGGCAGGAATTTTCATGAAACAATCTACGTTCTTCCGTGTACTGTTCTATATCATCGGTCTTCTGGTGCTCGCACTGGGTCTGACCTTGAACACCAAGACAGGGCTCGGAGTCTCACCTATTATCTCAGTCGCTTACAGCACGGCAGTCATCTCCGGACATAATTTCGGCAACATGACTCTTGCTCTCTATTCCCTCTTTGTGGTCATCGAACTTATTCTTCATCTCATAAGAGAACACCGCTATGTAGAAGAATCACACGGCGCACTGTCCCAGGCAGGAAAGCGTGACCGGAAGCTGATTTTCCTGATGGACATTCTCCAGATCCCTTTAAGCCTCATTTTTACGCGGTTTCTCAATGCATTCTCCGCTTTGATCCCGGCTCTTTACTCCGGTTCAGAAAGCAGTGCAGGAGAAATGGCATTTCGCGTCATCGTTCTGGTCATCGCAATCATTCTAACCGGGATCGGAGCCGCCATGTCCCTGAATATGCGCATCGTACCAAATCCAGGTGATGGAATTGTTCAGGCCATCGCAGATACGGCACACAAAAGCGTCGGCTTTACCAAAAACTGCTTCGATGTGCTCAATATTTCCATCACAATCACATTAAGCCTCACTTTCGCCGGGCATCTGATAGGCATCGGCGTCGGCACGATTCTTGCCATGATCGGAGTGGGACGCACGATTGCCGTCTTCAACCACTTTACATACGATAAAATGAAACAGCTGGCCGGCATCGAAAACTAAACAAGGCGAAACAAGTTTCTCAATACAAAAAATCCCCTCCGGGAATCCGCACACCAGCGGCGCGGTCATTTCCGAAGGGGATTTTTCACTTTCTTATATTATTCCCTGTCAGAATCTACAGGAACTCTTCTATTCCAGGGCTGATTTATACAAATCTTACTCCCTGTGAATATACGGTTTTTCCACCAAGGTATACCGTATTGACATTATAAACACAGGAGATGTCTTTGCTCAGATCTCCGTCTACTACAAGAATGTCTGCCAGCAGACCTTCTTTAATCATTCCAAGTTCATCTTCTCTTCCGAGAACTTTTGCAGGGTTTGCTGTTGATGTCTGAATCGCCTGTACCGGAGTGATTCCGTATTTTACCATCAGCTCCATTTCCTGAGCGATTGGAAGAACCGGAGCACCGTACATTACCATATCGCTTCCGGTGCAGACCGTCACACCTGTATCATAAAGCTCTTTAAAATGATCACGGTAGGCTTCATATGCCGGCTCATAGAACTGATAATCCCTCTGCTCTTTTGCGGCAACCGGATCATTGAATACATCCGCGTTTCCCTCCTCGATGTTCTTCTTGCACACTTCATATAAATATGTATAGGCAAAAATCGTCGGCGTCCACGCAATTCCCTTTTCTTTCATCTGCTGCGCCTGCTCTACTGTCAGGAATGTTCCGTGTTCAATCGTATCGAACCCGGCATCAATACACATCTGAATCGATGGATGAGTTCCCGCGTGAACAACACATTTGATTCCTCTTCTGTGGCACTCATCTGCCGCCGCATCTAATTCTTCCTGGGTGTACTCCGGAATATGGGAACGGTGGCTTGTAAGCAGTTTGATCCATTCCGCTCCATCTCTTCTCTGCTTTCTGATCTCTTTGCGGATTGCCCATGGTCCATCCACTTCAACAACTTCATCCCAGCAGTGTCCACCCGTCATACACATACCTTCTCCCACATGCGTGATACGGGGAATCGTGATAAATCCTTTCTCCTCCGCAAGTTTCAATGTCTTGCACACTCCGTGCGGAGAATAGCAGTCTCTGACACTTGTGATTCCTTTCGTAAATGACGCCTGCGCATGCTGAAGTGCATACATCATAATCATCTGATCATTATAGTTGAAGCTGTCCGGCTGGCTGAACCAGTATCCCAGATGTGCATGCATATCGGTAAGTCCCGGCAAAATTGTTGCCTCCCCATAATCTTTGACTTCTTCCTCCGGATATTGGGCAGTCAATTCTTCCTTCTTCCCTACTTTTGCAATTTTGCCATCCTTTCCGATCAGCACTGCCGCCTTCTCAAGCACGGTGCTTCCGTCTCCGGTAATCAGATGTTCCGCTGTGATTATCATGTCTTTTTCCTCCTTGATCCCATACTGTCATATGATATTTCTCTTTCATCCCAAAGAGAAATCATCTCCATGCCATTTATTATAATGCACAATTAATCTTATTACAACTGGTGAAAAATATATATTTTGCACAATTTATTTCTGTTCACCCATGCTCAGAAAGGGAACATCTATCATTTGCAGGAAACGAAGCTTCCTGTTAAACAAAAAATGGCAGGATTCCTGCGAATCCTGCCATCATCATTCCATCAACGAAATTATTTAACGTTAACTTCAGCGCCTTCTCCTTCGAGTTTAGCTTTGATTTCTTCAGCTTCTTCTTTGGATACAGCTTCTTTTACTACCTTCGGAGCGTTGTCAACAAGGTCTTTTGCTTCTTTTAATCCAAGTCCTGTGATTTCACGAACAACTTTGATTACTTTAACTTTGGAAGCACCTGCAGAAACAAGTTCTACATCGAACTCTGTCTTTTCTTCAGCTGCTGCTGCTTCTCCGCCTGCTGCTGCTACAACAACACCTGCTGCTGCGGATACACCAAATTCTTCTTCACATGCTTTTACTAAATCGTTTAATTCTAATACAGATAATTCTTTGATAGCTTCAATAAATTCAGCTGTTGTTAATTTTGCCATTTTATTTACCTCCATATTTTGTATCGGTTTCGTTCTCTTGAATCAATGATTCTGAATCAATTACTCAGCTGGTGTTTCAGCTGGTTCTTCTGCCGGAGCTTCCTCTGCTGCCTCGCACGCCTCTGCTCCACCCTGTTCAGCGATCTGATTAAGTACACGAGCAAGATTTGTGATAGGTGACTGTAAGCTTCCAAGCAATTTGGAAAGGAGCTCTTCTCTTGAAGGAATCTTGGAAAGTTCTGTGATTCCTGCTGCATCGTAAACAGTTCCTTCTACTACACCGGCTTTTACTTCCAGAGCCTCTGCTGTCTTGGCGAACTTGCAGATGATTCTTGCCGGAGCTGTAGCATCGTCTTTAGATACAACCATTGCGCTCGGTCCTTCCAGGTATTCTTCCAGACCTGCGAAATCCGTACCTTCAAAAGCTCTTTTCATCATTGTGTTCTTGCAGACTTTGTAAATGACACCTGCTTCTCTTAACTGTTTACGCAGTTCTGTGTCCTGTGCTACTGTAAGTCCACGGTAGTCAACAATGACAACTGACTGTGCATCCTTGATGTCATCAGCGATCGCCTGCACGATTGGCTGTTTTAATTCCACTTTTGCCACGATTAACGCACCTCCTTGTAGTATTTGTGAGCTGCCAGAAAAAAACCTCTCTGCAAAAAGACAGAGAGGTCAACATTCAAGTAAAGAATTTTGTCTTCCTCGGTAGGCGTTTTGATCCTTATGCCGTCCGGCACCTACTGTCTTCGGCAGTTACTTCGTAACAATACCATATATACTCATGGTTGTCAATATTTTTTGCTAATTTTTATTCTTCTGTTTTTGACGGGATTTTCATCGCTCTGTAAAACAGCAGACTCCCAAGAAGCGGTGCCAGTACCGCAAAGCACATTCCTGCTTTCATTCCAAACTGTTCCGCTGTATATCCAAACTGCTGCGCAAAGGCCGTCACATTTTCACTTCTGACGGCGCTGTCTGTGATCACCCCGACAATCTGCGGATAGAAGGTCGCCGCTCCGAAAAGCGCCAGGCCAAGCAGGTCGCCTATCGTTTTATTAATTCCAAATGACGTTTCCAGATAACTGGATGCCCACTGGCTCATCGTCGATTCCGACGCTCCCGCAAAGAAAATGCAGATCAGATACAAAACCGCGGTTCTGCTGTGCAGCACTCCTGATGCCCCGGAGTCCTCTTTTTCTCCTTTCAGTTCCGGAATCGGCGCAGCCGCCATCATAATAGATGTTACTGCAGGGAGCAAGGTCAGAACCAACGTCATGCTCTGCCAGTTTTCACTGCCAAAAGCAGTCATAAATCCCGCCGAAACTACTACGACAGCCAGCACACCCCACGCGTAGCAGGAATGAAGGCGGCTTTTGTGATCCGATATCGTTCCATTTTCATTCTCATAGCCCCCTCTTCATATTTAAGCTTCATTCTATCATATTGAAATCAGATGATGCAAGACATCTTCTTCCTGGTTTCTATAATACCCAGATTCCATCATTCATGGTACAATGATCCTGAATAAAGCAAAAACGGCATCCGGATTCCGGATGCGGCTGACGGAGGATTTGAACATGATTTTAATCAAACAAGCAGAAGTCTATACACCTCACATTATCGGAATTAAAGATGTACTCGTCTGCGGAGGACAGATCGAAGCCATAGAGGACCGCATCTCTCTCCCGCTTCCATCCTGTCATGTGATTGACGGAACCGGAAAACTGCTCATTCCCGGAATCATCGATCCGCACGTGCACGTCACCGGAGGCGGCGGCGAAGGCAGTTTTCACACTCAGGTTCCTCCTGTCTCCCTGTCAGATCTGATTCGGGGCGGTGTCACTACTGTAGTCGGTCTTCTCGGAACAGACGGAATTACCAGAAGCGTTGAAAATCTGCTTGCCCGTGTCAAAGCACTGAAAGAAGAAGGAATCAGCACCTATGCCTGCACCGGTTCCTATGGCTTTCCGTCCGCCACTCTGACCGGAGACGTCAAAAGAGATCTCGTATTTATCGATGAGATTTTGGGGGTGAAACTCGCCCTTTCGGATCACAGAGCGCCAAACGTCACTGTCAATGAGCTCATGCGGCTCGGAAGTGACACCCGTACCGCCGGAATGCTCTCCGGAAAATGCGGTATCGTTGTCCTTCATATGGGCGATGCCCCGTCCGGTCTTGCACCTGTCCAGGAAGCACTTGCACAGACAGCCATTCCGGTCAAGATCTTTCATCCGACCCACGTCAACCGTAAACGTGAGCTTCTGGAGGAAGCGTTTGCGTTTGCCCGCCAGGGCGGCTTCATCGATCTGACCTGCGGGATTGACGGAGCCGGACGCCCGGCCGCCTGTATCATGGAGGCCAGAGAACGTGGTATCCCGATGGAGCAGATCACCATAAGTTCCGATGGAATGGGAAGCTGGTCCACTTATGATGAATCCGGCAGTCTTCTTGCGATCGGATACGCACCGGTAGATACGGTTCTGAAGGAAGTCAAAGTCCTCGTCCAGGAATATCAGCTCCCTCTGGAAGAGGCTCTGTGCTTTGCCACTTCCAACACGGCCAGATCGCTGGAACTCTTCCCGAAAAAAGGATGTATCCGTGCCGGCTCCGATGCAGACCTTTTACTTCTGGAAGAAGATCTTTCCATCCATACGGTCATTGCCGGCGGCAGGCGTATGATGGAAGATCATGTGCTTCTTCAGAAAGGCACCTACGAAATCTGATCCGATACTGTGAAATTTCTGTTAAACAAAAAGCAGGCACGGTCCGGGATGTCTGATTCCCGGCCGATGCCTGTTTTTCAATACTTATACTTATTTCAATGCTTATTCATGAATGGTCATTCGGATGGTACCGTCGGCCTCTTCCAGCAGTTGTGTGCGGAAAAAGATTTCTGACGCTTGTTCCAGATACACAAGATCCTTGATTCCCGAAGTCTCATAGGATGAATGCATGGCAAGCTGCGGGAGCCCGATATCAACGGCTTTCATAGACATCTGCGCCATGGCAAGATTGCCAAGCGTGCTTCCTCCGGCCATGTCAGAGCGGTTGGCAAAATACTGTACCGGCACCCCCGCTTTCCGGCAGATTTCCTGAAACAGCGCCGTACTGATGCCGTCACTTGTATATTTCTGTCCCGCATGGGACTTAATAACAATTCCCTCATTTAAATATGCACAGTTCCCCTCATCGGTTTTCTGAGGGTAATTCGGATGCACAGCATGTGCATTGTCACAGCTCAGAAGAAAGCTGGATGCAGCTGCCCGGCAGAAATCATCTTCCCCTTTTCCAAGGGCCCGGTTGACCCGTTTCAGGACATCTGTCAGGAACGTGGATGCAGCACCCTGTTTGGTCCCGGATCCCACTTCCTCGTTGTCAAAGCACGCAAAGACATTGATGCCTCCCGGATTTTTCCCTTTCAGGAATCCTTTCAAAGATGCATAGGCGCATTGAAGGTCATCCAGCTGAGGGCAGGAAAGGAACTCTTCCTCCAGCCCCCAGATCGAAGGTTTCATCCTGTTATATAAGAAAAGATCCATTCCAAGAATATGTTCCGGCCTTATCTGCAATTTCTCCGCGATCAGCTTCCTGACCGTATCCGGCTCCAGTTCCCTGGCAGACAACAGAGGCAGCATATCCTCCTGAAGGTTAAATTTCTGTCCCTCATTGACTTTACGGTTCATGTGAATTGCAAGACTCGGAATCAACAGAAGATCTCTGTCGATCTTCACCAGACGCTCCTGTATTCCGTCTTTTGTGCGCACGACTGCTCTTCCCGCCAGAGAAAGCGGACGGTCAAACCACGGTGCGCAGAGCATTCCACCATAGCCTTCTGTGTTAAGCTTTGTATAATGCCCTTTCACTGTCATTTCGGCACGTTCTTTTACCTTGAATGTGGGAGAATCACTGTGAGACGCCGCAATCTGGAATCCATAGTCCTGCACGTCGTTTCCCACCTCAAATGCCAGGATACTGGAATGATTGCGGGTCACATAATAGCGCCCGCCTCTGTGGATTTCCCATCTTGCGGATTCTGCCAGCGGGAGAAATCCCTCCCGCTTCAAAATCTCCGTCATCTGTTCCACTGCATGAAACGGTGTCGGCGAACTCTGAATAAAGGCTGCCAGTTCCAGCGCCTCATCTTTGCACACCTGCGTATCCATCATCTTATTATGCATCCTGTACCATTCCTTTCTCCCGTTCCCGCTTTGCAATCTTTGGCAGGATCAGGCCAAGTGCAGTCAGAACAATCGGTGTGATGATGTTGAGCGCCATGGTCATCGGATCTTTGCTGTACATTCCCATAATACAGCACGCCGCTGTCACAACAAAACACCAGCCTCCGAAGAAATATGCTATCTTTTGGCTCTTCACAAACCGGTACTCTGCCGGAATACGCTTGATCGCTCTCCGCAGCGCAATGTAGGCTACAAATACCCACAGATAACGGAGCGGCATACAGACAGAATTCAATCTTGTCAGCTGCTGAAGAACGGATGCCGCTCCAGGCATCACGGTCTGGATCAAAATAATTGCGCCGGAAAGAATGACCACCAGCCAGATTCCATTGCTGAACGCACCGTATTTGTTCTTTTTCAACAGTTTGCTTGGAATGAATTCTTTTGTCTTCTCGTTATCAAGAAGCATACGAAGAGGTGCGTCAATACTTAAAATCAAAATTGCGAACTGTCCGATCATGTTGCAGAGCGCATAAAGAACCAGGAACAAGTCTCCCACATGGTAATACTCGCCCAGACGCTGGAACGCCCAATAAGCACCGTTCGCGGCATAAGAATCAAACGTCTCCTGGCTTTCATTGATCACCGCCGGATCAAACATCATTCCCATGGCGATTGTTCCAAGGATCGCACATCCTGCCACCATAACCGCCATAAAGATAATTCCCTTTGGAAAACCTTTACTTGGATCTTTTACTTTATTGACATAAGGAGAAATTTTCTCGCATCCGCCTACCGCAAAGACCAGAATGGAAAGGCTTGTGAAGTAACCCATATTAAAATTCGGAATCAAATTATCCAGACTGAAATCCAGACTGATAAAATCTGCGCCCGGGTTAATCGCAGGTGCAGCGAACATCATTACGATGTACAAAAGGGACATGACAAACATGCTGGTTCCGGCAATCGTTGTCAGCTTCTTCAATGGATTAAGACCTCTGCTGGCAATATAGCAGCAGATCAGAAATACTGCCAGTGTCGCAAGCTGTACATAAACCGTCGGAATCGTATCATAGGTCTCATGATCACGGAAAATCGCCCAGCTCAGCGCTTTAAGCCCGCCGCTTCCCTTGCTGGCAATGTAAGTGATGTGACATGCCCAGTACGTCCATCCTGCATAATAGGCGATCTTCGGTCCTGTTGTCTCATAGATCCAGGAATTGACACCGCTTCCGCTGTTCTTGAAAGCGGAGCCCAGTTCTCCGACCATCAGGGCATACGGAATAAAGTACAGGGCAAACATCAGTATCCAGCTGAGCATTACCTGCGTTCCGTTAAAATAGATAAATCCGTTTAATACATTTCCAAATCCCCACACGGTAGAAAATGACATAAATGCAAGGACATACCATTGTATTTTCTTATCTTGTGTTTTCATATTTCTTCTACCTTTCTACTGTTTTACGTACAGGGAAAGAATTTCTTTGATCACTCTCACGGCAAGATACATTCCTTCCGCTGTATCATGTTCATACGGCCCGTGGTACGCATGTCCGCCCGTTCTCCCACAGACCGGAGGTTCATCCTCTCTTCCTTTTAGATTTTCCGGCAGTTCCCTGCCTTTTCGTTCAAGCGCTTTTCACATGATTCCATTATAATTTTTATAAATATCAGTTTCAAATAACTAATCAGAATGACTTATATAACTGTTCCCTTATAATCCCTTTTATTTTGACTGATAATTTTCTCTTTGTATCCATAAATTGTATATCTTTCCCACACAAAAAAACAGCGCCCGAAAACTTTCCTTTTTTCCGGGTACTGTTTTTCTTCTTATTATTTGTTTCTTTTATATGTTTCATAACAGAATGTTTATAATTCTTTTTCTTCCACCGCAATTTTCATAAATTCTGCCATACACTTTGTGAAATATTTATTTTTGCGGTAATAAAAATATACATTACGCTGCGCTGCCGGATCATCAATTTTATAGTATATAATATTCCGGTTGTACGGAAGGCTTTTTACTACCGTGTCACTTACAATCGCGATCCCCATCTCCCGTTCTGTATATGCCAGGATAGACAGAATCTGATCCATCTTAAACGCCACACGCGGCACAAATCCGGCCCGTTTGCAGATTGCCTCCACCCGTTCTCTTGTATCATTGTGAGCCCGCAGCATAAGGAACGGATCCTGCTCAAACAGTTTCAGCGCCACACCGTAGACTTCCGGACGCATATGAACATTCTGCTTGATATCATCCGATGTCATCCCCCATGCCTGAGCCGCTTTGTTGCTTTCAAACGAAGCAGGCACGGCAAGCAGCAGATTCTCTTTCATAAAAAACCGCTTGTCATAGATCTCCTCATCCATCGGATAGTTATCCAGCATCAGATCCACTTCCCCTGAAAAGAGCTTCTTCTCGATCTGGGAAGTGTGCGCTTCCACAAGGTTCAGTTTGATCTGCGGAAATTTCTCACGGAATTTCTTGATAATCCCCGGCAGTACAAAGGAGATAAACAGATAGGTCCCGCCGATACTCAGGCGCCCTGTGAGCATGTCGTTCAGATTCCCGACATAACACTCAAAATCTTCCTCCAGATCCATGATCTTTTCTGCCGTCTTGATATATTTTTTCCCGCATTCCGTCAGTTGGATCGGCACCGTGCTTCTGTCGAACAGCGGCATTCCGATCTTCTTTTCAATCTTCTTTACCGTTGCACTAAGAGCAGGCTGCGAAATGTAAAGATTGGCCGCCGCCCTGGAAAAGCTTCCTTCTTTATAAACTTCATAGACATATTCCATGTTTGCAAATGTATTTTCCTTCATGATTCTTCCTTCTCTTTTTTGCTTTCCGCCAGCCGGCACACCGCTCTGCCATCCGCCGCATCCAGATACAATACCGCATGTCCCCGCACATCATACACTTTTACGATCCGCAGCAGTTCCACCGCGGTTTCTCCGGCTAATCTCTCTGTCACTTCCGGGCATGCCGAAAGCATCTCCGGGCGGTAGATTCTTGTCTTGCTGTTCTCGTTGATCGCTCCGTAGTAAACGTCAGCCTCAACCAGATTCTGGAACATGTGGCTTCCATAGGAAAGTTCCGGCCGGTACCCTGCCTTCCCGTACGCCACTTCACAGATAGCTCCGAAACTGCTGATATCCGCATAGGAAACCGGAACACCAAGTTCCGGTGACGAAGTCCCGATTCTGCCGGGAGCCAGAAGGAGTGCTTTCTCCTCCGTCTCCTCCAGATAATGATTGATCTTTCCGATCACATGCCCAACATCCGGTTTCTTCTTATATGGATAGTCATAGTACGCCTGCGGATCCACCCAGACAATATAATCAAGCTTCTGCTCTTTGGAACGCCGCATGGAAGTCCGTCGCACATCAAACAGGAATTCTCCATCTTTATCTTTCGGGATCTTGACCTGATCCGAAATTCCCGAACGCAGCGGCCTGCACTGTACAAGGGTTACTTTCCATCCATCTTCCGATGCATTCACGGCAAACTCGATATCCACCGGCTGCCGGTAATTCTCCTCCAGTTTTTTCAGAAGCGTTTTCATCATCCGGATAAACGTACGGTCTTCCACCAGTCCCTGACAGTCCGCAAAATAGATCTTCCGGTAGTCTCCCCGTCTTGCAAGCAGTTCTTCCGCATCCGTATCCCGGTCCAGAAGCAGCCGACGATAAGATTTCGGGAAGATATCCAGAAGCTCCGACAGATTTTTCGTACAGATCTTACGGGCATCCAGATCGATCACATCCACCTGACGCTGAGAGTACTTGTGCTTCTCCCCTGTCGTTCCCCAGAGATTCCCCTGCGCGCAGTCCAGGCCTACCAGCCGCGGATAATCCCCCGGTGTCCGGGTTACGGCTCTCGTTCCAAGCCCTGCCACCAGCCGGAGCATCCCTGCTTCCGGATTGATGTGTTCCATCCATTTGTATGGATTGTAGGAGCATCCCATCCCCGCAGCAGCCGGAAAATACAGACTTCCGATCTGTGTCCCCGCTGCCTTTTGAATCAGAAGCCCCATCTGCTCTTCCTGATCTTTCCGATGCCATTTCTTCCGGTATTCCACCGCTTCCTGATTCTTCACACTGTCGTAGACTCTTGAAACCGCGTTCAGCATTTCCCGGATCCGCTCTTCTTCTGTCCCCTGATTCGAGCAGAAAACGGACTCATACTTTCCAAAAAAAGCATTGTCATACCCGTCTTCCATCAGGCTGCTGGAACGGACGATATACGGTGCTCCGTTAAAATAATTCAGGATCCTCTCAAACTCTCCCCGGAACGTTTCGATCGTTTTTCCGTCCCGTACCTGGCAGAAAATCTCCGTTCCCACAAACCAGGAGGGACAGCGCTCCCACCGGTCTGCATACTCGCCAAGAAGTGTCTCCATCATCTTCTCCACCAGGACAAATCCGCATGCCTTCCCGCCGATCACTCCGCCTCCTGTCTTATGATCAGAAATCCTCTGAAAATCTTCCTCTTCAAAATATGTGAGGATTGTTCTCGCAAGTCTCGGATCCTGCGTCATCATTTCGCGGCAAAGCTCCCTCTTTTTTTCCTCTTCCATAATTCCTCATCCTCTCTGCTCTTCTACTTAAAAGTTTATCCCCTGACATCTCCGATTTCAAATACAGCTCGTCTATAGTCTCTATAACTGTTTATTTATATCATAGCTGTTTTGTCTAATTATTTCAAAATATTTTTGATTTTTTTGTCTATTTTTTCGATTATTCTATGGGCTGCTATAGATTTTCTTTTATAAAATTTATACAAATATAAATATTTGTTTTTTCTCCCGGCCATTTCTATAATGAGGGCAGAGCAAGGAGGAAAACGATCATGACATCTCTCAGAGCACTCTCCAAAGATAAACTGACGGATCTTCAGTCTGCACTTTGGAATGAATACAGACAGGAACAGGCGAAGGGACTTCTTTTAAATATGTCCCGCGGAAAGCCGGCCCCGGATCAGCTGGATCTTTCCATGGATCTTCTCCGGCTCCCTGATTCCTGTACATTGGAAGACGGCACCGATGCCAGAAACTATGGGATCCTTCAGGGCATCCCCGAATGCCGGAAGCTGTTCGGGAATCTGCTCGGTATACCGGCAGATCAGATTATTATGGGAGGAAATGCCAGCTTAAATCTCATGTTTGATACAATGGCTTTCCTGTTTTTGTTCGGCACAGGCGGAAACAGGCCGTGGGCCGATTACCGGACCGTGGGACGTACCGTCAGATTTTTATGCCCGGTTCCAGGTTACGACCGCCACTTCCGTATCTGCGAAGAACTCGGCATCGAAATGATCCCTGTCCGGCTTCTGGAAGACGGCCCGGATATGAACCAGGTGAAAGAACTGGTCAAAAACGACGAGCAGATCAAGGGCATCTGGTGTGTCCCGCTGCACTCCAACCCGCAGGGTGTCTGCTACAGCGATGCTGTGGTAGAGGAACTTGCTTCCATGGAAACAGCCGCGGATGATTTCCGGATTTTCTGGGACAACGCGTACGGAATCCACCATATATACGAAGAGGTACCGCTGAAAGATATCCTTACAGCCTGTGAAAAGGCCGGCCATCCAAACCGGTGCTACTATTTTTTCTCTACCTCAAAAATTACCTTTCCGGGAGCCGGTGTTTCTCTGATCGCCGCAAGTCCGGACAATATAAAAGAGCTTCTGGGCCATATGTCCGCCCAGACAATCAGCCACGACAAGCTGAATCAGCTCCGGCATGTACAGTTTTTCGGCACGCCGGAAAAGATTCTGATTCATATGCAGAAACTCGCTGATCTTCTGCGCCCTAAATTTGATATCGTCCTTCAGAAACTGGAGGAAGGTATCGGTCAGGATTCTTCCATTGCATTCTGGAGCCATCCGAAAGGAGGCTACTTCATCTCCCTGAATGTCTCCGACGGATGCGCAAAACGGACGGTCGAGCTTGCCGGGCAGGCCGGAGTCACGTTGACAGCAGCCGGCGCCTCTTATCCATACGGAAAGGACCCTGATGACAGCAATATCCGTATTGCCCCGTCTTACCCTTCCGAAGAAGAACTGGCACAGGCCATGGACATCTTGATTCTATGTATAAAAATCGCATATCTTGAAAAACTGCTGGGGAACCAGCCAAAATAGAAAGGTCATCAAAAAGGAGAAATGTAATCATGAAACAGAGCTATAATCCGTATGACAATGTACTGAAGGTAGTGCAGGACGCAGCTGCCATTCTTGGATACAGTGACAGCGACATTGAAGCAATCAAGTATCCGGAGCGGGAACTGAAGGTTTCCATTCCGGTCCGGATGGATGACGGGACGACACATGTATTCCAGGGGTACAGGATCCAACACTCCACTTCCAGAGGTCCTGCAAAAGGAGGCATTCGTTTCCATCCGGACGTCAATGCAGACGAAGTACGCGCGCTCGCTGCATGGATGACTTTTAAATGCGCTGTTGTCAACATCCCGTACGGCGGCGGCAAAGGCGGCGTTGTCTGTGATCCATCCAAACTTTCCGAGAACGAAATCCGGGCTATCACAAGACGTTATACCGCAGCAATCGCTCCGCTGATCGGACCGGAACAGGATATTCCGGCACCGGATGTAGGAACAAATGCCGCTGTCATGGGATGGATCATGGATACTTACAGCATGCTCAAAGGCCACTGTATTCATGGTGTTGTCACCGGAAAACCGCTGGAACTGGGCGGAGCTCTTGGACGAAACGAAGCTACCGGACGCGGCGTTATGTTTACAACCTTAAATATCCTGAAAAAACTTGGCATCCCTTCTGAAGGTACAACGGTTGCTGTACAGGGTGCCGGAAATGTGGGAAGTGTTTCTGCCAAACTGCTTCATGAAGCAGGATTAAAGGTCGTAGCCATCAGCGACGTTTCCGGCGGCATCTACAATCCGGACGGTCTGGACATTCCGGCCATTTTATCCTACCTGGCCGCAGACCGCAGAAATCTCTTAAAAGATTTCAATGAGGATGGTACCACCCACATCTCCAACGAGGAGCTTCTGGAGCTCCCGGTCACCGTCCTGGTACCGGCCGCTCTGGAAAACCAGATCAATGCAGGAAACGCCGGAAAAATACAGGCAAAGCTTATTGTGGAGGCTGCCAACGGGCCAACCACCTCTGAGGCGGATGAAATCCTTGCAAAACGGGGAATTGAAGTGGTTCCGGACATCCTTGCCAACGCAGGCGGTGTTGTTGTCTCCTACTTCGAGTGGGTGCAGAACATTCAGTCCGTCAGCTGGACCGAGGACGAAGTCAACAAGAAACTCAAAGATATCATGGACGCGGCCTTTGAATCCGTATGGGATCTGACACAGGAAAAGCATACCACACTCCGTATGGGCGCTTATCTGATCGCATTGAAACGTGTTGTGGATGCGAAATCCGCAAGAGCAATCTGGCCGTAAAAAAAGCAAAATCCCCCAGAAAAGTGGAACATATAACTTTTTACATAAACAGGCGCATATATAACTGCGCCTGTTTTTTCTTCCATTTCCCGCTTTCTTCTGCTATACTTATTCTGCATTTATACAATCGGGCTATTTGCCCGGACTGGTTCGTGAACTTCCCAGTATAAAAAACCAAGTATCTCAAAATTCAAAAAAAACAAAGGAGATTGGAGAATGAATGCAAGAAAAGTAATTCTGGACTGCGATCCGGGAATCGATGACGCACTGGCGCTCATGCTGGCTCTTTCCCTTCCGGGACTTGACGTCATCGGGATCACAGTTGTCTGCGGGAATGTTCCCGTCGAAAAAGGCGTGAAAAACGCACTGAAAATCCTTGAACTGATGAACAGAACAGAGATCCCTGTCTATGCAGGTGAGGCAAAGCCTCTTGTAAGGCCATACGTAGACGCGATGGATACCCACGGCGGGGACGGTCTCGGAGAATCCGCTTTTCCGGATCCGGCAGGTTCCCCGGCCGAAGCCGACGCAGTTTCTTATCTTTCTGATGTGCTTTTATCAGAGGAACAGGTTTCTGTCATTGCGCTTGGCCCGCTGACAAATCTGGCCCGGCTTCTGGAACGGTCTCCGGAAGCATTTGCCCGGATACAGGAGCTTGTCTCCATGGGAGGCACTTACAAATCACACGGGAACTGTTCTCCTGTGGCGGAGTACAACTACTGGTGTGATCCGGATGCCGCCGCAAAGGTCTTTGAAGCATATGCTTCCTTGCCGGAACTGTCCGGGAAGAACATTCATATGATCGGACTCGACGTCACCCGGAAGATCGTCCTGACTCCAAACCTGATCGAGTACATGAAACGGCTTCATCCGTTCCTTGGCGGAAAAATCGAAGCGATCACCCGGTTTTATCTGGACTTCCACTGGGAGCAGGAAGGCATCATCGGATGTGTCATCAACGACCCGCTTGCTGTCGCCTATTTTGCCGATCATTCCATCTGCAGCGGCTTTGACGCCTATACATCAGTGGAAACCGGAGGAATCAGCTACGGACAGACTCTGGTGGATGCCTGCGAATTCTGGAAAAAGCCGCACAACAGCCACATCCTGACCGAAACGGATCCGTACCGTTTCTGGCTTTTGTTCTGCTGCCGGGTGCTTGGCGCAGACGAAACGGCTGTCCGTCACATGCTTTCCCAGATTCTGACAGAGGAGGTGACGGCATGAAATTTCCCAAAAAACTGACTGTACTACAGATGTGCTTCCTTGCTCTGGCTGCCGTATTAAACATTGCAGGGGCAAATATCGCGCTTCTGCTTAGAATCCCTCTGTACCTGGATACCCTCGGCACCTTTTTGTCGGCTATGTTGTTCGGCCCGTTTTACGGAATGATCCCGGGACTGTTAAGCGGGCTTCTGACCGGATTCACCACAGATATCTATTCCCTGTTTTATCTCCCGGTTCAGCTGGTCACCGCTCTTGCGGCCGGATTTCTCTTTTACGAGAAATCTTTCAAAACGGGAAAATACCGGATTCTACTGTTCGCTGCGGCAGTAACGGTCCCTGGAACGATTGTTTCCGCTTCCATCACCGCATTTCTGTTCGGCGGAATTACGTCCTCCGGTTCTTCTATCCTCGTACAGCTTTTGCACCATACAGGGCTGAATCTGACGGCAAGCGTGTTCTGTGTGCAGCTTCTGACGGATTATCTGGACCGGGCTGTCATGTTGTGTCTGTCTGTACTGGTACTTGGAGTACTGCCCGCTTCCATGCTGGCAGTACTAAAGAAAGGACAAAGAAATTATGGATCGTTATAGTAAAATTACCAATAAAAACCAGCGAGAAATCGTCCTGCTGAAAGCCTATCCATGCGTCTGGGGCAAATGCCGGTTCTGCGATTACATCGATGACAATTCCAGAGACAAAGAAGGCATGCTCGCATTGAACCGTGAAGTGCTCTCCCACGTCACCGGAGAATTCGGTGTTCTGGAAGTCATCAATTCCGGAAGCTGCTTTGAACTTCCAAAAGAGACGCTGGAGGATATCCGAAACATCGTCCGGGAAAAGAACATCCGAAAGCTCTTTTTTGAGGCCCACTGGATCTACCGGAAGCGTCTGGATGAAATGCGGGAATTCTTTGGAATCCAGATCGTCTACAAAACCGGTGCCGAAACCTTTGATTACGACTTCAGAGAACATTACCTGAATAAACATGCGGACTTTCAGGATGCCGAAGAGCTGAGCCGCTACTTTGACTCCCCGTGCCTGATGGTAGGAATCAAAGGCCAGACAAAAGAGATGATCCGAAACGATATTGCGCTTTTAAAGCGTTACTTCAAACTCGGTACCATCAACGTCTTCACCAACAATACGACGGATGTCAAACGGGATGAGGACCTGGTTAAATGGTTTCTGGAAGAGTTCCGGTATCTGGAAGAAGATCCTTCCGTGGAAGTGCTGTATGAAAATACCGACTTCGGTGTCGGAGACTGATAAAAGGCTGCGCGGCGTGCGCAGCCTTCTTTTATGGCTGAATGGTACGGATATCATTTTCCCGATCTACTTTGCATACATTTCCATCACTTTCCCGATCTCCCGCTTCATCTCTTCTTTGACCCACTCCGGCCCCAGAATTTCCGCCCCCTCGCCGAGTGCAAAAATCCATCCGAAAAACTGGCTGCTGACATTGACATCTACGGAAACCGTAAAGTATTCTCCCCGTCCCGGTACCATCATGACCTCTTTTCCAAACCGGTCAATAATGACTCCCACAAGATCATTTCTGACCCGAAGTCTTACTTTCTCCTCTTTCCCCCCAAACATTCCAAAACTTTTCCTTGAGTAGGATGCCAGATCCAGCTTCTGGTAGAGCTCCCGTCCTTCTCTTTTCTCCTCCGTCATCTGAATATGCAGCATCTTATCCACACGGTAGTGCTTGATCTTTTCCGCTTCCGAATCATAGCCGATCAGATAATAGTTCTCTGCATCCCAGGACAGTCCCCACGGACTGACACAATAATACTCTCCTCCCCGGCGCAGCTCCATTTCCTTTTTTGTATTCCATTGGTAATAGTGAAAACGGATCTTCCGGTTCTCAGCAATCGCATGATGAATCTCATCCACATTATAATAGATACTTTCATTCATCGTCTTGATCCGCCCGGATACGTGGACCTGACGCTGAAGCTTTCGCGCGTCATATTCGCTCACAAAACTTTCCAGCTTTTTGATCAGTTCCCGTGATTTCCGTGCTGTAATAAATTTCGAGGACTGAATTGCGTCTACGAGAAGTTTCATCTCCGGAAGTTCAAACTGCCGGTCCACCACGTGATAGTGGTAGGACTTGCCGACCTGTTCCCCTTCCACTTCGATCCCAAGCTTCTCCAGATCTTTCAGATCTGTATAGATACTCTTCCGTTCCGCCGTCACTTCATACCGTTCCAGCTCCCGCAGGATCTCCGGCATTGTAATATAATGTTCTTCATCGGTTTTTTCCAGCATGATTTTCGCGAGATAATATAACTTAAACTTCTGGTTCATTCCTCTTGGCATCCTCATTTTCCTCCGGCCTATGGTATATGTACCAGTATATCACAACCGTCCTCTGCTCCGCCCGGTTCTTCTTTCTTTTTCTTTCCGTCATTCAGATCCTTTTTTCGGATTTTGCAGATGACTCCGTTATGGAGCACGTATACCACCTTGGCAGATGCCGTTTCTCCGATCTTGTCATAAATTCTTCCCGCACTCATACTTTCTCCAAAAACCGTGTACGGGCTGTTCGCCACATAACCGATCTTGCCAATCCCCTTAATCTCTGCCCGGATTGCTTCTTTATCAAATTCATTGTCCGGTTCTTTGATAAGTTCGATTTTCATTCCCGGTTTCAGGAAATCCTGTCCAAAATAGTGCTTCATCCCCGTAATTGTAATATAGACTTTTCCCATCTTTAGTCCTCCATATAATCGTAGTACTCTCTTTCGCTGGCGAAGAGAATGTAGCGCCCTTCGACCAGTCCCATATACCCTTTGTCCGTAACATATCCTTTCATATGTTTCACTCCCTTCGCCTTTTCTTTTTCTGATTTTATCTTAGCCCTCATGGTGTCCAATAAAAACGACTGTATAAAAAGAACAGAAAAAGATTGCAATTTGCCGCATTTCTGCTTATCCTATTATATGGAAGTAAAACATAATGAGATCTTAAGAAGCGAGGTATGTAAAATGAAACCGATTAAAGAAGGAAAAGTACGTGAAATCTATGATAACGGTGACAGCCTGATCATGGTCGCTACTGACCGTATCAGCTGCTTTGATGTGATCCTGAATAATACGATCACAAAGAAGGGCACTGTACTGACTCAGATGTCCAAATTCTGGTTTGATATGACAAAAGATATCCTTCCAAACCACATGATTTCCACAGATGTAAAAGATATGCCGGAATTTTTCCAGCAGCCGCAGTTTGACGGCAACAGCATGATGTGCAAGAAACTGAACATGCTCCCGATCGAGTGTATCGTCCGTGGCTATATTACAGGAAGCGGCTGGGCAAGCTATCAGAAAGACGGCACAGTATGCGGCATCAAGCTTCCAGAAGGGCTGGTAGAATCTGACAAACTGCCGGAACCAATCTACACACCATCCACAAAAGCAGAGATCGGTGAACACGACGAAAACATTTCCTATGAGCAGAGCATTGCCCACCTGGAAAAATATTTCCCTGGAAAAGGTGAAGAGTACGCTGCAAAACTTCGTGACTATACCATCGCTCTTTATAAAAAGTGCGCAGATTACGCTTTGACCCGCGGCATCATTATTGCAGACACCAAATTTGAATTTGGTCTGGATGAGGACGGAAACATTGTGATCGGTGATGAGATGCTCACACCGGACAGCTCCCGTTTCTGGCCTGCTGACGGTTATGAGCCGGGACATGGACAGCCGTCCTTTGACAAGCAGTTCGCACGCGACTGGCTGAAAGCAAATCCGGACAATAACTGGACACTGCCGGAAGATGTCGTACAGAAAACCATCGACATCTATCTGCAGGGATATGAAATGCTGACAGGAAAGACACTGTAATCTTTTCAAACTTCTTTATAAACTGATAAAATGCCTCCACCCGTTCGGCGCTGCCGGGTCATGGACCCACAGTTCCATCCGGGGTGGAGGCATTGTCTGTTATATCATTTTCTGAAAGCGCACTTTTAAACAAGCCAGAAACTTCCATCCGGCATCCGGTATAAATTTCCTTTCTCCACGCTGATTTCTTCTCCCGTTTCAACATTTACAGCTACAACATACTCCAGATATTCCGGTGTCTCCGCCCACCTGGAAAAATACAGCGTATTTCCGTCCCGATAAATCATACTGTCGTTTTCTTTAACTGCAAATCTTTTTTTCTCCGGCCAAAGAATCTCATAGACCTGATCTTTCTGTCGGCTAAGTGTCAACGGGGAGGCTTCTATTCTAAGATTATAACAGTCATGGATATCTGTAAGCGGAATCTTATGAAGGATTTGTACTTCTTTTCCAGGCATAAAGGAGTAAATGATCACTTCTCTTTTTCCAAAATCTACTGCCGCAATTCCAAACCTGTCTTCATCCCATACCGGCCTTTCATAATAGACATTTTCTTTCTTTTTCAAAGGGGCATAAACTTCTCCATCCGGATAGTGAATGAAATAAATCTGATTTCCGGAAAAACCAAGGCCCATACTGATCATATCTTCTGCCTCATAGATCTCATAAGGACCACCTCCATAATGCATTCCTACATACCATTCGTCCGTTCCCTCCGTCTGTTCCATCCAAAGAACGGGCAGCTCCAGCTTTTTCTTTTTCATTGAATCCCTCCTTCCGTTTGTGGTGTCAGTATATCGAAACCGCTCCGGAGAAACAAGGAAGCTTTCCTTAAGATTTTTTAATTTTTACCATCATAATTTTTCATACTACAGTATAAACAATATGCACAAAAAACAGTTGAGTTCTTCCCTATCTGTGCTATAATATTCCCAGAGTATGTTAGCAATACGAAAGGAGCATATTACCAATGAATGACAGAATTTCAAGAGTATTAAGCAAAATGGAAGAGAAAGGCCTGACACAGCTGATCGTATCCGATCCGCTGAGCATCCGTTTCCTGACAGGAATCATGGTTAATCCGGGCGAAAGATTATACGCTCTGATTCTCAGAACAAGCGGAAAGCACACCATGCTTCTGAACTACCTTTACTTCGTAAAGGATACAGGATTTGAAGAAGTTTGGTTCTCAGATATGGAAGACCAGATCTCCATTACTGCAGAAAATATTGATCCGGAAAAACCGCTCGGTATTGACAAAACATGGCCGGCACGTTTCCTCATCCCGCTGCAGGAAAAACTTCCTCAGCTGAAAACAGTATGGGGATCTGACTGTGTAGACGGCGTCCGCGCAGTAAAGAACGAAGAAGAAATCGCAATCATGAAGAAAGCATCCGAAATCAACGATGCTGTTATGGAAAAGGTTGCTGATTACATCAAAGAAGGCATGACAGAGAAACAGATCGCTGACTTCATCGATTCCGAATACCTCAAAGCAGGAGCAAGCGGAAACAGCTTTGATACAATCGTATGCTTTGGACCAAATGCTGCTGACCAGCATCATGAGCCAAGCGATACACGTACTCTGAAAGCAGGCGAATGTGTCCTGATCGACATGGGATGTGTATGGCAGGGATACTGCTCTGATATGACAAGAACATTCTACTGCAAATCCGCTGATCCGGAACAGACAGAAATCCACGACATCGTACGTGAAGCTGTTTTAAGAGCAGAATCTGTAATCAAACCAGGCGTTCGTTTCTGCGATATCGACGCTCAGGCAAGAGATTACATCGATGAAAAAGGATACAGCGAATACTGGAAGATCCGTCTTGGACACTTCATCGGACAGGAAGACCACGAATATGGTGATGTCAGCCCGATCAACAAAAACGTTGCTGAACCAGGCATGATCTTCTCCATCGAGCCGGGTATCTACATCGAAGGAAAATACGGAGTTCGTATCGAAGACCTTGTTCTTGTAACAGAAGATGGACATGAACTTCTCAACTCTGTAGAAAAGAAATATCGTATCGTAGGCTAGTCTTTTGATACAAATGCCGCTGCCTTGCAGGACATGTTCCTGAAAAGGCAGCGGCTTTCTTTTTGCACTATTATAATCCATATTCCCGATACAGCTCTTCCCGCAGCTTCTCATCCTCGGCAATCCGGCTCAGCTCCTCATCTCTTCCATCTTCCAGAAGTTTCTGACAAAGCTGCAGAACTCTCTGTTCGCCTTCTTTTATCCCTTCTTGGATCCCTTCTTTTCTTCCCTCTTTTAATCCTTGTTTTCTTCCTTCCTCCAGCCCTATTCTCTGGCTTTCTTCCCGGACTTTTTTCTCATACCATTCACGGTCGAATTCCTCTAAGATCACGTCCTCCACCTCCGAACTGTTCTTTTCCAGGAATTCTTTCAAAATATCTTTGTCAATGCATGCTTTTCTCGCTTCTGCCACTGCACTTTCAATAGGCGCCCCGTTTTTCAGATTTTCCTTTACTTCATTGACAAAGTAAGCATACTCCCATAATGCACGGCATTTTTCCATCAGTTCCTTGTTGTGCCCGAGATTGATATTCAGCATCACTGCACGGCATTCGACCGCGGGTTTCTCTTCTGAAGATTCTGTTGGAAGAA